>Ga0335072_10000158_pt1 | contig 143748 bp, 131 predicted proteins | sample Lox_Sample_21_FD_206725 | JGI IMG/M metagenome (GOLD analysis project Ga0335072, IMG submission 206725) | Soil microbial communities from Loxahatchee National Wildlife Refuge, Florida, United States - Lox_Sample_2.1 | ecosystem: Environmental > Terrestrial > Soil > Wetlands | place: USA...
GCCCCTTCTGAGGTCGCCAGCGCTCGTACCAAGACACTCTATATCCGCCCGCACCCCACCTACCTACCACCTTCGCGGTCATGGCGTCGCGACCCATTACTCCCTCGCGCGATGCTCATCCCACCCATTTGAACGACGATATCTCTATACCCGGCAGACCACCAGCTTCGAGCTCTAAGCGCAATTCGTACATAAGTTCCGGCGTGCCCGGCAGCGCAGTTACCCACGACCACGCCCAAGGTGCACCAGTAGAATCTTCCCTCTTGGCCCAATCAGGCTCATATGAAAATGAAGATCTCGAAAAGGACTATTCACATACTTCCGCAGTTATGGACCATGGCGCTGTGCCGGAGCTACGCCGATCTGCCTCACAAATGTCACAATCTCAGACACAGACCCCTTCGCGGGGAGGCACGCTCAAGAAGAAATCATCTCTGAAGAGGACTAGCAGTTTGATGCGAACTAGTAGCAGGCGCAGTAGTCGTGCAGGTTCCGTGCGAAGTGTGACACTGGGAGAGAAAGAAAAGTATGGGCAAAGCGAGGAGGTGAACAGCGTGTTCTACTGCCCAGTACCGACTTCTGGAAGCCCCACGGAGCTTCTCGCCAACCGGTTTCAAGGTATGTTGCTCCATTTCCCCCCAGCTTGCTTATTTGCTCTGGCTGATCTAGAGCTTAATGTTAATTATTTTACAGCCTGGAGGAAGGTCCTTAAAGATCTAATAACGTACTTCCGGGACGTACAGAAGTCGCGTGACGGCCGAGCAAAAGCAATACAATCGGCTTCAAATGTTATCAACAACATGAACATGCCGGCTGGATTTCTTACCAGTGGTGGGCTTGGTGATGCAATACATATTCTCGCAGATTACAACAGGCAATTGCTGGCCGAGGGCAACAAGGCAAAGGAAATTGAGACCGAAATCATTGCGCAACTCACCGGTCTACGCAGCGATCTTCAACAAAAGATCAAAGAGATCAAGAGCCTGTCGGGAGACTTCAAAAGTTCCGTCGACAAGGAACAGGAAGCCACAAAACGAGCGGTCCGCGCATTCCAGGAAGCTTTGGGCTCCGTTGACCTTGACTCCGCTGCCTCGTCTGGCAAGGGCGACCCTTTCATTGTAAAGATGGGCGTTGACCGACAAGTTGAAAGACAGATTGATGAAGAAAACTATTTGCACAGAGTAAGCTCATTACGCCTGGTCCTGGCCTGTAAACGAGCTAACACTCGCAGGCTTATTTAAATCTCGAATCTTCTGGGCGCGAGCTCGAGTCAATCGTTGTGGGCGAGATCCAAAAAGCATATAGCGCATATGCTGGTATACTGAAACGTGAAGCCGACGAACAGTTCGAGACATCAGAGCGACTTCGTGAAGGGCCACTTGCAATATCGAAGGATCATGAATGGAAAGAATTCGTCGCACATAGTGATCAGATGGTAGGCCCCGAGGCACCCCTTAGATCGGCAGAGCGAATCACGTACCCCGGTAAAGATCATCCAGCAGCAATCGAGGTGAGGAGTGGCATGCTTGAAAGGAAAAGCAAGTATTTGAAGAACTATACTCCAGGATGGTAGGTCTTGTGATGAATGCAAATCTTGCGCGCCCAGTTATTGAGTTCTTTTCACAGGTATATTCTGTCGCCGACTCACCTACACGAGTACAAGTCCGCCGATCGTGTCGCTTCGCAAACTCCCATTATGTCTCTGTTCCTACCTGAGCAGAAGCTCGGCACGCATTCAGAGCCGTTGTCATCATCTCACAAGTTCATGCTCAAAGGTCGCCAGACCGGTTCGATGCACCGAGGTCACACGTGGATACTTCGTGCTGAGTCGCACGATACGATGATGGCTTGGTACTCAGATATCAAGGAACTCACAGAAAAGACTGGCGAGCAAAGAAATGAATTTGTGCGCCGAACACACGCTCGCTCACTCTCTGGAAACAGCCTCAAAGCTGCCAGCATTGGGGGCAGCTCGGACGGTGCTATGGAAGAGGATGAGGCTGACCGAATGCCCTACTCTTCAGAGCAATCAGTTCGGGGTAATTCTGTGGCGCCAGGCCCTAGTCACGAGGTTGCCACAGGTGCGACTAGCGGAGCTTTGGTATATGACCAAGACGACGCAAGATCGGAGGCGGGATGGCGTCCCCCACAACGCCCCTCACCTGGTGGACGCTTCCCGTCAGACGTGAACGTTAGTCGCGGCCTGCAAGCACAAAACTCTCCGTCTAGTGGAGACAGCCAGGAAGACGATCGGGCAGCTATAGCTGCTGCTAGTGCTTTACCTGGTTCTGGTGTGCCGTTTGCTTCCCATGGAGAGACTCACCCGAAAGATTCACTGCCCGCCAAAGCAGAAAAAAATGAGCAGGCGAGAGCTGCCGGAAGTGCCTTTCCAACAGGCCACGCAACGCATCCAACTCCGATGCCAGGATATGGAGCTTTCGACGCCACCCAGCGCCACGGTGGTGATGGAGGGCACGAAGGTGAATGGCTCGCTCCTCTCGCCGCTGGAGCTAGCGGTGCTGCAGTTGGGGCAGGTGTCATACATCACCAGGGGAAAGAAAAAGAGCCGGAGCCTATCCCACAGGAGATGGACTCTACCCCAGTTCCGGTCTCGGCAACTGTTGTGACCGCTGCGCCAATAGCCGTCATCGCCAGCACTTCGCTAACAGACTCGCCAACACATACACACCCAGCAACGACGTCATCACAAGGCGACACGATGGAGACCATGTCGACTGTTCCAACCAGTATTGGTCAGAATGATGTGCAGCCGCAAACCTCAAGCTACTTCGACAAAGACGGCACATGGACAGCACCGCACACGAACGTTGACTCTACGGCTGGCGAGGTCCTGACATCTCAGATGAGCAAGGTGGAAGCTCTAGGCATGCGACCAGGCCCAAAATCCTCGAAAAGCATCTCTACCATCAGTGACCTACACATTCCGGGGGAATACCCGTCGCCGGTAGGCTGAAAATGTGGCAGCAAAAACCAAGAATTCCCCAATTGCTTCTTTACAAATTCCCCATTTGCGTTTTGATGTTTCTCACGTTTGATACCCTCGCTTCTGGGTACACGCACAAAGCGGCGTGTGTCGAAGATCTTGGAGGAAACTGTGAAGCATAACAGGAAGCGGACACTTCAACTCCGCAGAGGCGTGTTTCACTTCTCATGACGGCAACAGGTTTTCAAAATCTATCCAATTCGAGATACCACGATTACTGCCAATGCAGTCGGAGAGAAGGCCAGACAACGCAAAAAAGGTGGGAAGCCAACGCAATGAATGCTCACAAAGACGGAGGGCTTGTCTGCGGCTTGGAGCAAGTTGACACACGAATTTTATGGACTTATGAAAAAAGGGACGAAGTGTGAGGGCCGGTTTTGACTTCCCCCCCCTTTTTGTATTTAGCTAGTTGGACCACTGTATGAAATTCGCGATCCTTCTCGTACACAAGAATTTCCCCATCCACCTCAACATCGTTGAATCCATCATAAGATTAGAGATAACAGTTTTTAGCCTTCCGAGATAGTTTTCGACTAAAGGCATTTACGCGGCCTCTCCGCCCTCAATCGAATAAATTGCCATCGATTGGATAGCTCTGACAAGTTTCTCCAAGTTTAGCCATTCATTAGGGCATGATTTGAATCAAGTTGTGGGTGAAACCAAATTGTTTCAAACTACGTGTAGAGAAATTGCTACCGGTGATGTCTTGTTCGTTTGTGGAGCGGCTGGAGCCAGTCTGGAAATCTACATACTTGACTATGTAACCAGGGCTCCCTCTGGATTATTCCGGACTACCGGCACCAAAACGCAGGACTCGAAGATGACGCAGATCTCGAGGTCATCATTACCATGATTCAAGTCTTCCAGTAGCCTGTTACAAAGTGCTATTGTATGGTGCCCTCCAAAACATTATGTTCGGGCTTCCAGGATAGGCCAATATCTCGTAGCCTTACACATTTCCCTCACAAGCGATGTTTATTCCAAGCCTTTTTTGCAGCACTGGGCATCGGCCTGTAGCTGTCGACACCCGGTGGCCCTTGATCCTTTCCTCGTACGGGATACCGTTGATGAGACTGTGGCGGTGGGTGAGTCGGTAGTGGCTCTTTGGGTAGTGGAGGTTGGAAACTGTCATGTCTTTGCGCGGCTCGAGCGTTTCGAAATTCAGGTGAGCGTGATCGACGGCGTTGGCCAAATGAATCTGTGGCATAGAATTTGTCTCTCCTATCGTCCCTTGGGTCGCGGTAGTCTGTGTACGATGATTCGTACCTGTCATACCTGGCCCCCGGCGGATGGGAATCTGAAGACGGACGATAGAAGTCGTCCCGAATGTCACGTCTCGGGTCTCCCATTCTGCGGTCGCGCTCAGAATCGCGGTCATCAAAGCGATCCTGGCCTCCTCGTCTCGAAGAGTTATCATTGGCATTGCGGTTTGGTTGCCCTTGACCATAATTCTCTGCACGGCCTTTGATTTTGAAGCCCTCTTGTCTCGCCCCACGAATGTCTGCATCCCTCTCTATTTTCCGGGTGCCTGATTCAAGACTGAGATTGCTGATTTGCGTGGGGTCAAGTAACCTCAATGACCAAGCTGCAGCTTGTCTGGAAGGATGGCGATCTGGACAGTCGCCAACGAGATGAGTTTTGCTCGCGCATATACAGCACGAGATCCATAACTTCAGGTCAGCGGCGGGAGTTCGTGATTGACGGGGAAAGAACCGATACAGACAAGTATCCTCGAGGTGCTCTTCAGAACCACAGTAATCGCACGGTACAGTAGTATTCTTCAATTTCGAGGTACAAGTGCCTACATCATGGCCACGCTCACGGCACTTGAGACAGCGGCGATACTTCGGACACACACGACTTGAGTGCTCATCATTGACTCCACAGTGAATACAGTTGGACTCAGGACAGCGAGTCTCTGGGTGTCCTTCTTGCAAGCACGTTGTGCAAATAGCTGGACGGTTGAGGTCGATCTGATCCCGCCTTAGGTGAAAGAGCGTATATTTGACTTGCTTCTCGAATTCGTCCGAGGAAAGATCTCCCAATCGTTGTGCGGGAGAACCAGCGCCGGTGATTGGAGTCGTTGTTGGACATGACGAGAGGGACAGCTCGAGATCGCCCTGCAATGGTTCGTGAGCATTATCTTTGGAGCTTTTATCAGTGTCCGGTAAGTTGGACAGCATAGCTCTTTGATTGCATTTTTTGGACTTATGATTTGTCTGGCCACAGTACGAGCAAGCTTTACGGTGGCGCGGCATAGGATCTTCTCGATGTAGAAGTCCTTCATCAATCTCTCCATCTGACATTTCTGCCGCTTGCAGCGTCGAAGGCAAGCTCGGGATATCTTGCACAGTGACATTTTTACCTGCAAATCTGCAACCATCGAGTGCTGCAAACGCTTTCGCATCTTGGGTCCGTACGGAAATGATCAGCCACTTGCCGTTCCTATCACAGTCCAAAATCTGTAGCTTCGGAAGATGCTTTGGGGCGGACTTCTTCTCGAGGAATTCACAGAAGTGCCTCATGTCCGAGTCCAATGTGGCATCTTTGCTCACGCCCTGGCGCATGTCCTGTTCTCTCTTACTAGCTGCTCGTGTCCAGCCGAGAATTCGAAATTGACGGGTGTCCTTGTTCACAGGCTTGGTTATGTTAGATATCGCGGCGTCGTCACTCTGCTCATCAACATTGATCATCATTCCACCATCATCTGACTGGCCTTCCATGTCTGTATCATCCGAAATTTCGATTGCATCGTCAGCAGACTCACCGATGCTGTTGTGAGAAGTAGAATCATTTCGAGAGAATTCAGAGGTTTCACCCTCTACAGTCTTGCTTGCTTGATTGGGAGCCTTAGCAAATCCTGTGATTAGACGGTTCTGGCCTAGAATAGGATGTTCGTCTGGTCGACTAAGTTCGGTCGCGGTAAGACCATTTGTACTTCCTTCCACGTCCGTTGGCGTGGTACGAAGGTCCTCAAGATCATGAGCAGAAACGGGTGGCGAGTCAGAATTATTGTCAGCATCCGAGCTGACGTCGTTGATCATCTGGCCAGAGTTTGAGAAGGTGGCACCCATTGGTACAAAGTCTCGGTGGTTTTGCGGGCCACGATGACTCCTTCGAGTGCGTTTGCTCGGAGTGCTTGCACCCGAATCCCCGCCCTCGGTGGCTGCCAGAGTGCGTTTCGCACCGAAGTAACGAGTACGGGACTCCTCGGCCTCGCTGTCGACTGGCTGGGACATTACCCTGACAGAACTTGCACTTGTAGTTGTTGTAAGAAGGGGGCAAGGTTGTGTCTGCGGAAGTTGAGGAAATAAGCTTGAGTAGCGTCATTGTCAACTTTTTGGGGCTACGTACCCGCGTCCGAGCTTTTGCAGCTGCTACGTAGATGAACCAGGTCTCCCGGCTCAATATTAACCAAGGGCTCGCAATGCCTGTTATATGGTAGCAAGCAAACATCTATTTCTTGGAAAGCTGTCTCGATTTATTTTCTGCTACGGTATCTGCTGGCCCGCTTTTTCTACATCCATAGCTTGCTTTCTCTGGCAAACCGCCACCCTGGCCCGGATTTCCAACCAACTTAAGGTCAAATCATACCAGCCCGGCTGAGTGTGGGTTCTTCCATCGCTGAGTACTGTCGAGCAGATCAAGACTTAACTAGGCATTTGCACCAGAATCGACTACTACACCTCATTCATGACACCCCAAAGTACCCTCGCGCGAACGATCTCCTTCTCAGCAAATATCAATCCTCCGGTTCACCTCTCTCCTAATTCAACGATGAGCTCTACAAAGACTGGGAGGAGGAGACGGTCGAGCAGCATCATCTACCAGGAGCCACCCGAGTCGTTAGAACAGATCAGTGACCAGTCAGCTCTGCCGAACTTGAATTCGCAGTGGGTCAATGCAAAAGGTGGGTAAATTCAGCTTTCAAAACCCCCCCCCAAACCAGGTTTGCCAGAGCTGACACAGACCTGTGCAATAGGTGCCTGGACCATACACTTCGTCCTCATCATTGGCCTCAAGATCTTCTTCGACATAGTTCCTGGCGTGACGCAAGAGATATCGTGGACTCTCACCAACATCATCTACATGTTTGGGTCCTATCTCATGTTCCACTGGGTCCGAGGCGTACCATTCGAGTTCAACGCTGGCGCATATGATAATCTGAACATGTGGGAACAAATCGACAATGGCGACCAGTACACGCCGGCCAAAAAATTCCTCTTGAGCGTGCCCATTATACTTTTCCTGCTCAGCACTCACTACACGCATTACGATTTGACATATTTCATCATCAATTTTTTGGCTCTGATGGCTGTTGTGATACCCAAGTTGCCATGGGTAAGTGGTCTCAAAACGCTGTCAGAAAGAGGACTGAGCTAATAGATTCTTTCCAGAGCCATCGCATGAGAGTTGGGCTTTTCTCTGGCGTTCCAGATGACTAGTGTGTATTTGGCTTTTTCCATAGACGGTGCGAATGACAGTTCATTTTCAGGACTCTCATGATTCGCGTGAGCGCGTTAAAGGCATATGCTGCTCCAGTCTACTGACAATATCCCTCATTCGTTCTCCGCTTTCCGTAAGCCAAGCCCAAGCAACGCCGTCATCACTCTTGCCCGTTCTCTGAGGATCATTGCTCGCCTTGCGACGTCTTGCCTCAATGCCCACCTCTAGCGCTTTTCTCAGCTCTGGTTTCTGTTGCAAACTGCCAGCCGTAAAGAAGTACCTCAACATTGATTCGAGCAATAGAGATACCTTGGCATTGTCCACATGGGATGCTTTGTTCGCAGCATACGGCAGGTAGAGATTCTCCATCTTCGACTGTGTGAGGTAGCGCTCAGAGCGGGTATTCGGAGCTGCTGCTTCCAGCATGCGTTGCAACAGCAGCTCACAGAGCGTCAAATGCGCGTCCTCCGAAAAGGCCGGAAAGAGTGACGGCAAGACCACAAGCTGAAAAGCCGGAAGCGGAAGTGGCCTGATGAACTCGACAAATAATGTGAAGAGTTCTTCGACTTCCATGAAGTCACTTGGGAACTGGCCGGCAACATTGGACAGGAGATGCAGGAGCCGCAGCCTCAGACTGAGGGTTTCGGGTCCTCCGAGTAGTGCAGCTTTGCCGCTGCGAATCTCTGACTCGCCATTCTCGTACTCTCCCTTGAGACTAGCCGTGCTGTTCCTCGGCGTCACTCGCCGAGTAGAGGGATCACGCGTCCTTGCACGTTTCCCGGCAGTGGGCAATATTTCTTCGTCCGAAAGGTCATCGTCATCTCTCGCCATGTAGTCTCCATAGATCTCCGCTTCGACATTGACATCCACCTCTCTCTTCTTCACTTTCTCGGAATCCTTCGTCGGCTCCCTCAACTCATTCCTGAACACCTCTCTAAATTCATTTGTCGCCTTCTCGCTGCCATCTGCGAAGATCGCCCTCAGGATCCTTCGGTGCTTCCCATATCCCCCAGACGCAGTAGCGATGCACTGCCACATCAGACTCCGCTGACATTCGCCTGCTTCATGCCTAACCTCCCAATCATCCTCAAGAACCTGTAGCATGAACTCCAACCAGAGGCTCCACCGCTCGCACCGTTGAGCATACATGGGCGTAGATTTCAGACAAGAACAATTGAACGCCCAGCCAACAATGTGCCAGAAATCCTCAGCTCGCGACCATAGACTCTCATTCCTTGCGAAGGGCGTGTCAATCTTCTCTTCGCCGGTGGGACTGTCGGTATCTCCACCGCCGCAGTCGTTGCGTTGCCCGGCCGGCCGACTGATGTTCGTAACAAACCGTTTGAATGCAAATGCAGAGTTGACATCCGCACCAACAGGGCCGACGATCTTATTCGTGAGCCGCAAAAGGCGAAACGCGGCGTTGGCTTGGTCGTGTTTCTCGCGAGAGGTGGTGCGCGTTGTTAGGGCCGGGTGGACGGCCAGAGTTGCTGCTAGAGACAGGTGAATGGGCGAGGGGACGAGGGCAGCCGCAGCTGGATCTCTAGACGCGGAAGACGAGGAAAGGAGGGAAATGAGGAGGTTAAAGGCTTGCGTGTAGAGGGTCTCTTCGAAGTAAATGAGGACATGTTGCGAGAGTTCAAAAGGAAGGCTTCGTGGTGGGCGGTATTGGCGCACTGTGGAGCGGGTATTTGTTTGGTGTACTGGTTGAGGCTCTGGCTGAGACGGAGGCGGAGGCGAGAGTGGTGAGGATGTTGGTGACATGTTTGTCGTAGGTACAAAGAATTGATTGCCTTCTGTTGGGGAGGGAAAGGATCGACCCTTGCCCTTTTGATCAAGGTGAAGATGGCAGCTCTTGTTGCTTTGCGCCCTTCAAATTTTATGGTTTCTGCGGCTAGGCCACGCGAGAAGACTTGTTGCCAGGAGACTGCGATACCTTGTGTGATTCAGGATACCTCGAATGTTTTCGTACAACTTTGGAAGCTCCTCTTAAGACATCTGCAACGAGCTGTAGGAAGATTAACAGTTTTTCGATTCCTCACCAGGCACGAAATACCAGGTACAATCGGCGAGGCTCTAGACGCTTGACTTCGCTTCACAGCTTCTAGATAGCTTCAACAACCGATATCGAACAAAAATAACAAAAAGGACAAAAATAATCTAGCTCAACCGAGAGTCGAACTCGGGACTTTCGCATTTCTTTGAAAGATCATATGAATAATCAAATCCATATAAGAACGACACGCTATAAAACGTTGTTAACGTTTTGGTTTCGACACGAGTGGCTGTATTTACCTAACCACTGCGTCACTGAGCTTGCGTACCGTGGCCAATCGGCAACGGTTTTTGGCCGTTACTTCGGATTTATACTACATAAGACTCTTTTTTGGCGGCGAAAAAGATTTTCCGCCAAGCCTCTCACTCGAAAGACGCTACGTACTTGTGCCGGGCTGAAATAGGGCTGACTAGGGCTGATAGTACCACCGCCATCCCCCGGTTCAGCTCCGCCTCTCTGCAAGCCTAGACCAGCTATCTACCCAGATTCTTTCCTGCAGATACGATCTGTGTTTGCATACTGCAAGGCTAGCTTCTAGGGCCAATAGGATGCCAAATTTCAGAGTTCGTACCCGCGATGTTCATGCCTTCCACACGTTCACCGACATGGCCTAGCCAATCCGGAACAATTCGGGGTACCTCATCACCTCACCCCACCACCAAACACCCTCAATTTCTATGGCGAAAATAGTTACCACCTCAGCCGTGGGAACTTTGGATATGTGCCAATGAAGTTTCAACCACATTGTTAAGTGTTAAAGGGTTGGTTGGCTAGGGTTAGGTTAGGTTAGGTTTAGCTTGTCGTCGGTCGAAGCCACTTGGGGTCCCCGCTCTGGGAGGCATCCCTATCGCATGCACCGCCCGGAAATGTGGGTAACTTGTGTCCGGGGCTATGGAAAGGAAGTTTAGTGGCCTATCTTCCCTGCAAATTTCAAAGCTACGGGTGGCCTTATGGGGATAAGTTTGAAGCCTGTACTCGGAAATGCACAATCTTAGCGCCAAAATTAAAATGCCCGGCCAGCATGCTCTATCGATAAGGTGCTTCGTTAGCATAAGGTGGGGTGATGAGGCCCCCCGGGATGGTTTCCGTGGTCAAATTGATCGCAAGGCGCAAGAATTTCTTGCAAGCCGTTGAAAACCAACCTCTAGAATTAGAGAGCGTTTGTCAGTTACTTGCAGGCAGCAGTGTCTCACAATTTCAGCGACGCGTTTGAATATGTGAATAATTCCTCAAGTTTGCGAATTCCTTCCCCCACGGTGGAGACCTTCATACCGAATGATGCCCGAGTTATTGCATGATGTCCTTCCTCAATACGAATCGAATGGGCGACCTTAGTCAGCGTGAAACCCAATATCTCAGTTTTTCAAATCGGCTCGCTTCGAGCAATGCGGCGCATTACCGGATCCCATCACAGGACGATGTCCAGGACCACAACGACATCGACAGCTTTGACAATGAGATCCCGGGTGACCAGCGGAAAGCTGGCAATAGGCGTCTCACAAGGCTTACACAGCATCAGTTCGATGGCACTTCGGGGGACTTTGAGAACGAGACACTAGATGACCAACAAGAGCCTGACAACAAGCTCTTTACGGGCGCGGGTCAGGGAGAACTTGATACCGCTTCAGGATCTTCCGGATCGTCACAACGTGGTCGAAGTCGACTTAGCGCGATCATCTGGCCGACCATGATAGTAACGCTCCCTATTGCTTGGTTATGTGGCGTACTGCTCGGTATGACCTATGGTTATCGCGTCCGATCGGAGCCCAGCCTATTCTCCTCTATCAATAACGAACAGCTCAACAGACCACGCGGTTACCTTCTCATCAACTACTCTGCGACTCGATTGGTCATTATTGCCTCCTTTACCTCAACGCTCGCCCCCATACTGGCCGGGTCCGTCATGGCATTGTGGACCTTGCCCATAGCACGGAGCATGAAAATTGCTTCCAGTACCACCCAGTACTCTCAACTTCCTACGCCTTATCAACTGAGCCTCGTCATTGGCATTTCTCTGGCCTCATATCAACGATTGTGGAGATATTACGAGTACATGCTATCTAGGCCGCGTTCGGCAATCCCACCAATCGTCCACAAGACAGCTGGGATGTTGACCTGCGCCGTCCTCCTAGCCATCGCTGTCTTTGTCACCGACACCTATCTGCACTACACCACGCAGACGATCGACTTCGATCAAATTGCAATAGTGACCCAGCCAACGAACATGTTCGGCCGTGCTCTTGGCAAATATTGTCTTGACTTCAACAGAACAGAAAATTACGGCTTTCCGTGTTCTATGAGTGAAACCGATCCAAATGCTGTGGCTGAACAAAACGAGATATTTCATCTGCAACACAACAGCTCCAGCGCCTCCGAAATTCGGTTCGTCCATACTGACAACCTTCTCCATGGCGACCTTGCGTTACTAGTCCCCCAAAGCCAGTCGTTCTCTCAAGATGTCGATTTTCGCGCTTCCACCATAGGTGTCTCGAGTCAATGCATTTCAATCACCACAGACTGTGAAATGCGATACGACACACAATACTCTTATCACACACTATTTAATTGCTCAGAAAATTTCTGGGGTGTCCTCGGCAAAGCCCCTAACATCAGCGAAGTGGACGGCACCTTTTACCCGACTCCTTACGTACCACCACTTGGGTACAAGCCTGCTCCGAACTTGCAGTCAGTGGCGTCCCTGCACACTGTGTCGTCTTTGCTGACAGTCTTGCCAGGTACTCATTCTTCGCGGATCAAGACCTGCACACAATCTATAACTCGGTTGGCTACGATCCTGAGACGGATGAAACGACTTCACCTAGCCCGGCAACCATTCCGGACGCTGACCTGCTCAATCCGATCTATCTGGCCTTTGCAGGGCGAATCCCTACTTCGTTCGAGTCAGCTGGAAGCACATTGAACGAAGATCCTCGCATTTTCGCCACCTCCAAGCCCGGCGCGCCTAACTACGCGGAGTTCGTGCTACGCTGCAGCTTGACAACATACGAGGCGGAGTATTCGTGGGTGAATGGATCCATAGAAGACGTTTCTCTCTCTACCAGTCCTAACGGGACTCTACTAGAGATTTTTCACGGCTCACAGTTATACTTTCAAGTGACCGGTGGAGATCACGATCTTCAGGATTACTTACAACAAGCGGCTTTGCAGAATACTAGCAATACATTCGCTGCAGCCTTCGCAAATCTGTATTCAACCAAGATTCTCAGCACAATTGGCGCCTATGCAGCAGGACAGACAACGTTACAGGAGCAAACTAGGACGCGGCTCCTGGTAGCCAAGGTCCAGATCTCAGCTCTCAGTGCGCTGGTGGGGTGCAGTCTCGCCTATACGGTTCTTGGAATCGGCCTTGCAATCAGTGCCTACAGAGTGTCTTCGACCGATGTCAGAGACATTGCCGCGCAGCTCAGTCTACCTGGGTTGACTGCAGCAGCATTCGGGGAGAAGAAGGCATATGCATTCGAGGACGGAGGGGCTAGAAGCGGTGCAGTCTTTAATGAAAGGCTGACACGGAGGGAGACTTCACGCGTAGTGGTCGATGGTAGCCCTCAGAGTGGCTATGAATTTCGAGTGTATGTATGAGAAGTTGTGGACTGCGCTCTGTCTTTTCCATCTACGATTCCAGTCATTATGTGACTGTCTCCTGGACCGAACACCCGTCCAGTGCACTCTATCTAGAGGATCTCACCCCAAAGGGCTGCGCTTGCTCAGCGCATCGGCAAGAGAAGCAAGATCCGCTTCGGAAATCACGTGCTGGAGCAAATAATCCCGTTGGTATAAATGAAACAGTGGTCAGGACAAGACGCACCAATCTCACACGCGGATTTGCGAGTTGCCTCGATCACTGCCCATGACCATGCGGTGGATGTTGGTTTTTCGGGCCTGCAAATTCGGAAAACGCCACGCATCTGACCAAGTCCATCGTTGCTCATATTGCAAGGTTGGCCGGTCAGAGATTATCATTGTGCGGGAAGGTAAAGATCCTTGCTCGAGATGTTTCCGACTCTGCGCCAAATGATGGCGTAAGGCAAAAGGGGGGGATCTTATCAGCCTTCAGCGTACTATACTGCCGTTGAGCGATACTTTAGAGTCCGTTTCAATGTATACAATATCTATATCTCTAGATAGAAGTGATGGGGCTATATTTGATGAGAGTCTCATTACCTAAAACCAGTGTGTGGTGTAAAATGCGGAGATTTTTGGGGCCGTAGATGTTGGATCTTCGATCAATGCGAAGGGCCAATGACGATCCTTCCAAAGTTGCTCAAAGGACGGGGATTGCTCAGCCACAACATGGGTGGTGATTACGCCTCGCTTAAAGCACGCATGTCAGCTTTTCAGCTACAAGCAACATCCTAGCAAATCCTAACTTTACGCTATTATCCAACCTCCCAATCACGCCAGTGAAAGCCAGGCACTATCCCGAAAGCCCAAGACAAGTGTATATACCTACAGGTCAGCTCCAGTTACTGCTCTGTCTTGAAACCACTACAACTTGCTGACTTCTTATTATTCTATCTTGCTCTATCCAAGGTCGAGCCACAATGAAGCTTCAAGCTCTTCGCCTCTCTTCCTCTTCCTCCATCGTAATACTCTTCCTCTTATCCGCCTCCATTCTGCCCATTGTCAACGCTTTCAATGCCCCTGATTCCCACAACACATTGCAACAAATCACATTCCAATCCGAAACAGCAGCCGATGCTGAATTCAACGCAAGCTGCGTCGCAACCCCCAACTACCCCTGCTGCTGCAACCCATGTCCCGCTATCAAGTGCCCATCGTTTACCCCAGCGAACGAGCCACCAACCCAACTCGCTGAGGCGCACTTTATGAACCCTGACGGCAGCAAAGTGCACAAACAATGCTGCGGAGACAACTGTCCGCAATCCAACTGTAAGCCCCCTCCCCTCATGACCTTCAACCTGACCATGCAAGCCGTGGCCCAAATCTTGTTAACCCTAATCTTGTTGACCCACTTTCCAGGCCTCCTATACGTGCGCGACTTCCTCATCGCGCTTCAAGGTCCGCTGCAAGCCCAGGTGGACAACAGCAGCTGGATATCGCCTGCCCCGGCTGCGGACGCAGTGCCAAGCTGTGGTCACGACCAGCACCCCGTCATGTGTCTGGCGTACATCCTCAGTCAGGTGGCGAATATCTCGACGCCGGTGAATAAGACGATCGCGCGGTGGGGCAACTTTACCGCCGCCAGCGGGAAGGCGGAGTGTAATGAGCCGAAGTGGGATTGAAGGAGAGGCGGAGTGAAAGGCTTTGCTAATTCGTAGTGACGTGGGCTGACTCCCACGCTGGTTTGTGGAGGCAGGCCTATAAGTTGGTGCGGCAGTGCCTCGTGAGTTTAGATTAGAGAAAAGGCGCAGCCTTCGAGGGCGTCAAGTTGTCGGTTGTGCGTTCTTTCTTACCTAAAAATTTCCCCTGTGGTGTCAATCACATCGCCTTTTCACCTCTTCAACCATTACTATGCGCGGAGTGTGACCGCTCCTAGTCTGACAACCGTTACCGCCACCGCAAACATTGCCTACAATCCCACCCTTCATTGATTCCAAGGTTATAATAGGGTAATGTGCTACGGGGAACCGTGTCCAATCTGCGACGGTATTTGGCCGTTATTTCGGCTTCATTATAGCTCGCATGGTTGCCCGTGAATGCTACGATAAAGGATGTCTAGGAGCGAGTAACAAGCCCGACCAACTCTAAGATGCGTAGAGGTGGTCGCTCGAAATTCCCCAAAGCTCAACAAGATGCGCCCGAAGGCTACGTTTGTGTGTGCAAAGGCAACGTCGTACATGATTCAAGCGGATGGACGAAATAAAGAAGTCCCTTGAATGGAACACCACTGGATCTATATTACCCCAAAGACCATCTCTTTCTCGGAGAACTGGGGTCTTCACGGGGGTCGCGGTGGCCCACGTTGAGGCAAATGCCCGGTGTGTCAAGCCGCAGCCCTACTGTGAAGGCGAATCGATTTCGTAATATCCAGCTCTACGCGGAAGCACATCGTTCTTCTTCTCGCGAGTTGAAGTACGGTGATAAAGTCGCCTAGACTGAGACCAAAGCTCATCGTGACTTATTGTGGCATAAGGTAGAGCGTCAGATAGCGAAAATGATGTCGCGCTGAACTGGCAAGTGTTAGGAAGCCAGTCTAGAGCGAATCATAGAGGTGTCATGTAACTAGGACCACAAATCTAAAGAAGGGAAGAAGATGAAGCAGACAACCCCTGCGTGCGCCCGAAGTGCCGAGGCCGCACTGCCCACAGCCCTATGTCACGATATGCGTCGAGGCCCAGAGGAATCCGTAACAGCAAGGCCATTAGGGGGGGCCTTTGATCCATATGAGCGTCTAGCATGAACATGTTAGCCTTGCATGCAAGACTCCTACTTATCTTTTTGTGGATTGGTGCGAGGCTAACTAATATTTCCAATTGAAAGTGTTTCATAATTTACTAAATGAGAAGCGGCCGCCAGCCCGGCCCTTTACAAGGCCCCGGTGAGCGAACCAATTGACAAAGGCTTTCATACGCCGACGCTTGACATGGATCGCTTCCTCCCACCCAGAAGCTAGCCCGTCCAGAACAACACTACAGTCAGTGAACGCTTTCCTCATTGAACGACCGAGTTGAACATGGTAGCCAAAAATCTCTCCAGGGAATCACTCCACTATCGCACCACTGGCGCCTCGGTCCAGCCCATCTAGAGTTACCATGTCCTCTTGCGAAATCTTGAAGTCGTACACATTCACACTCTGTGCTATCTGCTCCGGATCGTCACTCTTGGGTAAGGGTACCCAGCCCTTCTGCAGGCAATATCTAATCAAAATTTGCCCAGTCGACTTGTTGTATTTCTTCGCGAGGTTGACCAGAGTCGGATCCTCTGCTTTTTGATTCCCCACCAAGGGGCAATACGCTTCAACGATGATGTCGTTCTTCTGGCAGTAGCTGACAACCTCTCTTTGCTGACACCACGGATGCAGCTACACACTGATTAGCAACGCCCCAATGACCACAAGCTTTACGGGAGTTTGGGGACGCTGAATATACCTGAATTTGATTAACGTGCGGCGGCCAAACCGTCGCATAACTCTTCATCTCCTCAATATGCCCGACTCCAAAATTACTCACGCCAATGCTCTTTGCTTTACCTACCTCATAGAGCTTCTCCAGCGCCTGCCAAATCTCCGCCCGCGTCTCCTTTCCGCCATTCGGACTGTGTATCAAGAAGCAATCCACATAGCCATCCGTCCCGTCGACCTTCTGCACGCTCTCGACGCACTTCTGGACCGACTTTGCAAAGTTTCCGCCTGCGGCGAGGATTTTGGTTGTGATGAAGACGTCGGCGCGCTTGAGACCAGACTGGCGCACTGCTCGCCCGACCCCATCCTCGGGATCGTTGTCGTAGTCCTGCGCCGTGTCAATGTGGCGATAGCCCACTTTAAGGGCGGTGGTGCACAAGGCAACGCATTGACTCGACGTGCACTTGTAGACACCGAATCCAAGCCGGGGGATCTGCGCGGCGCATTTGGGCATCTGCAGCTTGTCGGTGATGGCAAGTTTGGCCGAGAAGGTTGGGGTGGTCTCTGAGAATGAGGGTTCCGGGAGTGAGGAAGTGTTGCCCATCGCGTAAGACCGACTGGTCTTCAGTCCTACGTAGTTGAATTTCCTCTCAGCTACGACGGGTGGACAGTTGACCTCACTGTCTAAAAGTATCGCTGATCTTGAAAGGTAGCTCGCCCTTATCGGCCGCTTTTATCGTCGCGCCGCACACTCCAAAATGCGTAGTAGACAGCGCCCTGTTGCATCTAGAACTCTGTCAGCCAACTAAATATCTCTTAAGCGTATCTTAATATGTCTCCTTGAGGTTTTGGTTTGGGCGGCCTCAGCTCTGAGAAAGTACCAACAAAGTCTGAGACGTGCCCTCAGGCTTTAAACCGTGGTCGCTTAGCGCGAGTGCCTAAAAAAGGCTAAAGTGGGGTAACGTTTAATAGAGTGCTGTGGAAACCCGTTTTCTGCCGCCTTCAAAGTTACCTCCATGTGGCAGCAGTAAAGATGCCAGTGGGCCAATCATACTATTGGGCGAGCATGGCAAAGAGGGGCAGACAGAAACCCAGAAACACATTGTAGGATTCTGTATCATCTGTACCCTAGTTATGTGTGAAGTTCCTGGCAGCATCTGCTCCAAATATAAGGTGGTAATCGCCATGGGGCCCACCACAAGTAGTTCAAGGATTGCCATTTGACGATCTTGTCGGATTTTCACAATAGACGTGATATTTGGTGAAACGACAATCGCTGTACCTTTCAGGCCTTCTCAAAAGAGTAAAAATAGCATAAGTCAGCCAGGGAAGCCGAATTCATTTTGAAAGGAACAGTTTCAGCCCATAGAGAACCTGCAGGCCTCTCGTCTTCATTCCTCTCTATTCACCTGTATGTCCTCTGTGGCCTCTCTGCCTTCTCGGAGATTGAGTCTTGGACGTCCTCCATTAAACGCTCTAGTATGGCACCAGCGGAGACTTCACGGCCTGCAAGCTCGAAAGGAGACGAAGGTGAAGATGATGACTATCTCACCATGTCCTTCGATGACCCGTCAACAAACCCCAGAAAGAAAGAGTCACTCGTCGAGCAGAAGAGGCGGAAGCAACGCGAAGCAGAAATCCGCGGCCGTCCCAAGTCCAAGAAGGAGCTCGCTGCGGAGGAAGCCGCTAAGCGAGAAGCCGCTCTCGCCACCAGTACGCTAGACACGTCAAACAAGGGCTACAAGATGATGGCGGCGCTCGGCTACAAGGCTGGATCTACGCTCGGTGCCGGGAGGGATCCGAACGCGATGCTGGAGCCAGTCGGTTTGGAGATGAAGGAGGGAAGGAGTGGTATTGGTGCCGACAGTGAGAAGAAGAGGAAATTTAGGGAAGAAGTGGAGCGGAAAGCGGGCGAGGAGAAGAGGGTCAGGGCTGAGGAGGGAGATTTTCGGGAGAGAAATAGGTTAGAGAGGGAGGAGAAGCGCAAAGAGGCGCAGGTCATTGCGGCGCAAAAGGTGTGTGAGAGGCTTGATGAGGAGGATCAATCGGATCGCGGCGATATTCAGGATGGACAGGGAGATGCTTTGGCAACGACTACTCAGAAGAAAAGGCCACCCATGGGGAAGATCAATGTCCTCTGGAGAGGTTTGGTCAAGCACAGGGCCGTGAAGGAGCGGGATAGGCGGATGCGGTATGATCTCCACCAATCTCTCACGCGCACGCCCGCATACGACGACCCGGACGAGGACAGGGAGGACCGAATAGCTCTTGGTAAGAAAGATCGGCTGGAAGAGGTTGATCTAGATTTGGACCAGGAGGACGAGGAATTGGATGCTTTTGAAGCACTGGAGCCTGCTGAGAAACTGTCTCGGCTGGTAAAGTATCTACGAGAAAGGTGGCTCTACTGCTTCTGGTGTAAATACCGCTATCCAGATAAGGAAATGGAAGGTTGTCCAGGGACGACGGAGGAAGATCATGATTAGCAGCAGAAGACCTAGACAGGGGGGTGGTGGTGCTGTCAGGCTGCCTACAAATGGCACCATCAGAGCTATTCTTACTACCACTTCCCTTTGCGCTTCCGTTTCTCTCTTTCGTATTCGTTAGCTTCCTTACCCTCCTCGCCCTGGATCTCCGCCACAAGTCTTTTGAATTTCTTCTCGTACGCCGCGTCTTTCTCCTTCTTCTCACGCAGGCTTTCTCTCGCAATGAAGCTCGCGTCCTTCCGCAGCTCGCGCAAAGCACCCTTGCGCTCGCGCTTGTGCTCTGCTTTGAGCTTGTTAAGCTCGGATCGTTCACGATCGGGGTCGTAGTGGCGATCCGGGTTGAAAGACTCTTCGAACTTAGGTATTGACGTTTTGATTGCCAGCGGTCGATGGTTGTGCAGCAGTAACGGTCGGCGAGCCTTGATCGCCTGTGCACGGCGATCTCGGATGCTGTCTGTCGTGGATTTCAACGTATCGAGGAAAACCCTGTTCTCTTGAAGCAGCCTCTTTGAAGCACACGAACGGGCAAGATGTTCCAGGACAATCACTGCTGGTTCGAATATTTGATAGAACGCAGTCTTGCTCTGCCACAGATCCATAGCTTCGTTTAGTAAAACGACGAAAGTCTGCAACAAACGCACTTTGAGATTTTCATCCTGAGTTACTGCCTGGAAGTCCAAGGTCTTCAGTGGACCAGGTTCCTGACTCATGTCAACCGTCAACCGAAGCGAGGTGTCTGGAAGACGTCTTGGGACCAATATGCGTGGATCCTTCAAAGAGGTGGGCGCCAACGCTGAGATGGCATTGACAAGATAAGTGATACACTCGGGAATGTACCTTTTCGAAAATTGCTGATACTGAAGAGCTAACGTGCAACAGTACGCTCCAATTGCAAGATCGCCTAAACTCTGCACTAAGCTTTGCGCGAGATACCTGGCGAGAACGAGATTTGCAGGCGTCACAACTGAATGGAAATGATCAGATGTCGGAAAAATAGCCGAAATGCCTGTGAGTATGGCGACATCACCAGCCTTGAGCTTCAATGGGCGTTCGTTCGAAATTTGTTGCAGATGTGCTCGAAAGGCCGATCCCACTGCCTCCGGGAAGGCTTTAGCTAGAGAATGAAGATGCCGTAGTACGGTCTCAAGTACTGAGTTAGGGCACCGGTCCCCCTCATCAGCCAGTTGTGCAACGTGCTCTGTCAAGACTTTGGAGAATTGTTCTAGTTTTGCCTTATTGCCGGCCGCTAGCTTGGGGTGATAGAGGGCTCTGATTCTCTGCACAATAGTGGGCAGGTCATTAATATTAGCGCTTTTTGTGATCGCGAGCAGCTGATCGCGAGTCTGCGGGCATGGATAAGTAAAGGCCAGGTTGCCTTGCGGTGGCCTTTTATCACCAATCCCATTAGTCAGTTTCTGGTCTCTTTGTGATGGCAGTTCTTGTGGCAGAACTAGCCCGTTGATGAAATCGTCATCTCCGTCACTTTCGGCTGCATCCGGTGAGATGTGAGACTCGCCATCTTCCTCATCTGTGGCCATCTCAGCTTCGGAGTCGGTGGCAATTAGGTCTTCATCTAGAATGAACTCGTCTTCGTCCTCCACATCAAGCTCTCTGCGTCGTGCATCTTCGCTATTGCCCTGATCTAGGCCAAACAGCTGAGCGTCGTCTAGATCCTCATCCTCCTCCAGGGGCGCGGCGTCGTCCTCTTCATCGGAGCTCTCTGGTTCACCTCGCATCCTCTTTAAACGCTTTCTTTCCAGGTTCTTCAGCCTTTCTGCTTCCTCTGTGGCTTTCTCCTCTTCCGTCTTCGTACGATCCGCTGGTTTGGACCGCACATCCATCGCCATCTGCCGTACTCGCTCGTTGTATTCCTGATCGGCATCTTTATCCTTACTTTTGAGAAGCGCAGCTCGATCAGGATTCATTCTCGAGTCTTCACTCACAGTCCCCCGTATTTGAGGTTGTTTTGTTGGCAGTGGTTGGTTTTGCAGAGCCTCATAGAATTCAGGCAACCCTCTGTCTAACTCAGCACGCAGGTCATCGTCGTCCTCCTTCGCCTGTTGTCTCTCATATTTGTAAAGCTTTGACTTTGCTATGACTTCCTTCATAACCTCTTGTTTCGACTTCTTGCGTTCTGGTAGTCCATCGTCTGCATCTGCACTCTCATCTTGTGAATCCTCCTCCTCAGAAAGGTGTTTTCGTTTTCTGGGCCGATCGTCACTGTTGTCACTAGTCGTCTCAACTTCGACCTCGCCAAAGTCATCATGCGCATTCTCAATACCAAAAGCCAACGATCGGCCTCCGTGCGTCAATTGCATTTCCTCCTCATCTTCATCGTCGAGTGCAAAGATGGACTTTTTCTTGAGCTTTCTTTCACTTTGACGCGCAAAACGCTCCGAAGCCCTCTGTTCAGGCGTCATTTTAGGGTTATTCTCTCCGAAGCGCCGGTCGAGTATGCCTCCGACTTTGCTTCGTGACTGTATCTCTTTCAGAAGTGTTGCCCGTCGCTTCTCCTCCCCAAGACCCTTAGTGACGCCCGGCCTACTAGGGCCTATTTTCTTGACAGGTTTATTGCTTGTGACGTCGAACTTGTCCTTGCGAGCTGACTGTTTTACCTCAAACGGATTGAAACGTTCCCGTATGCCCTCCAAGGCCGCTCTGCGCTGCAGTCGCTTGTCTGCATCTTTGGAGGTCCGCTTCTTGATCTTCCTTGATTTCTGAGGGCCAAGGATACCGTGGTCGTGCAGTGAGGCCTTCAGCTGCTTCAGCTGTGACGGCGCCATTGCGCTGAAGGTGAAGATTTACCTCGAATCTCGAATGGGGCATTTTTGAATCAAAGCACAATTCTGCCGCCCGCCGCCGCCAAGATTTCTAGTCACATTCACCGCCTTATGCAAGTTCATTAACGGCGGTAGCCATCACCGTATATGTTGACCGCGCGAACCAGCTGTATAATGCGGCATTCCGTGATCTTGGCCTGCTTCGGAAATTGGGTAGGATAATGTGCTGCCGCCCTCCTAGGGCCATTCTAATGCCCTTGTAAGGTATGCCCACTCACTCAGATGATCGGATACTGTGGACTCTCGTTGGACTGGGCCTCTTCATCGCTGCGAAGGCAATTCCGGCCAATCTACAATACATACGCCAGCTCACTGAAGTGAAAAGCAAGGATGAACCCTCCCAACGAAGTAATGAGGATGTCGAGCGCGCACTCAAGACAGAAACACTTGAGAAGCTCGCCGCCGGGCGAAGCTACGAGATCCGTTCGTGCGCCATCAAGATCATAGCTGAACGGTGCTCAACTAGCCCTGCACGTAACCTTTTGCTCCAAGATCTCGCAAGCCGAGATCCTGAAACAAGAGACAAAGCTATCCAGGCGGTTTCCTTTCTAACATCTCATCGGTCAGTCGAACATTCGAATAATCGGTTCTTCTTTACAGATGTACCAGCCTTTCATGCAATGATCACAGCTCTTGTCAATCTTCTTCCTGAGCATCAAAACGTATCGGCGAGCACCGCGACTGATGGCCAAGGCAAAGTAGAATGCTATGTGATGGACTTCGGACTGCCCGTTATGGCTGGGGACCGCCTTGAAGCTCACAAAAAGCAGGCTGAGCAGATGGCAGAGGAGTACGCCAAAAAGTCAAACGACAGGTCTCTACTGTACAGAATACCAGCACAACAACGACAGCTGTTAGCGCTGGTCGACTTTACTCCACTCACGGAGTATTTCTTCAACAATTGCGCACAGCAGTGGTTCCGCGAAAATGGAACGTCAGTGGTCATGGATAGCGTTCCCGATATCTCAGACGGATTTCGGCATAAACTCTCTGAAATATGTTGCTCTGCGGAGGCAACAAAGGGCTTGAGTGGCTGGCGCGCGGAAGTTGCTGCGGCAGATCGTGTGCGACATCTCGAATCACTGTTAAAGGCTCTTTGGTCTTGTAGATCGATGGCAGTGCAGGCCTCCTCAATGAAGACTGCTCTCTTCGTAGAACGAGACGCGCTCGAGAACACTCCCAGTCGAGAGGTTTATGATGCACACTGCCAGGAGAGGGCGGACTATTTCCGACAATTAGCCGGAGGATTGTTTCAGCAAGCTTTGCAAGAATCAGCTGAGGGGGCCGCCATTGTTGGAGTCGACCTTGACAGACGGAAGAACAGCAATTCCAAAACTAACCTTCTCCCGTCCTCGCCAGTCCGCCCCTTCCGTCGCCCTCCACAAGAAAGAATGTTATTAGACATTCTGACGAAACTCTTGAATACCCACAGCGTGAAGACCGCCCTATCCACAGGCCTAGTCTTACGCTGGCTCTGTCGATATCCATTTCCATGTATGCTCACCCCAAACTCAAAGCAGCACGATGTCGTCGCCTTCCTCCGCAAGGATGCATGGGCCAGCGATGATCCCGTCATGGCTCAGCTGATGCACATTGTCACAAGTGTACCACAAGGTCGAGACCAGCTAAGAGGATGCCGGTTGACCAAAATATCTAATTTCCATGCCTACTGGCGTGGAGGCGACTGGTATGTCGATTGGCCTTCAGCGCAGAATCAGGACGTGGTTATGACCGGGGGAGAAGACACCGCTGGCATTCTTCCGTCGAGGGATCAGAGCAGCCAGGCAGGTCACCGCCCAAGGTCCTCGTGGTCTCGAAGACGCCCCACGGACAATCGCGCAGAGGAAATACAGCGTCGGCGTCGGAGAGAGGCGATGGTGCTTAGCGATGGGGAGGGGCCATTGACCGAAGGCAATATCTTGCAGCGAGAGAACAGTCGTGCAGCGCTGGTTCCGGGACAAGAGCCCGGCATTGAGGAACAGCTTGCTCAATTGAACGAGGAGATTGATAGAGAGGATGAGGATGAAATAACTCATCTTATGGGTCGCGATGCACTAACGGAGGATGCACAGCGGCCTCCTCGACAGCCTCTAGCTGATATTACTAGATTTGGCCATTAATTACAGGGCCCGATGAGTTTACGAGCAAAATTACGGAGATTCGGCTGGGATGAGGTGCTGGCGGTCTCCACAAGCAACAATACTGGTCGAGTTGCATTTAGCGAGCATGGCTTTAAGGCAGTGAGCGATAGGGTTTGGACGAGCATTCAGAAATTGCATTGAACAGGCGTCGGATGGTTCACAGTTCAGAGATACCCCAGCATTCGACTAAGTGTTGAAGGTCACCTAATATTATTCGTTTTTCTTCAGTTGCTGTGCCTGTCTCACAGACCTTTCCAAGCGACCTTGGCGAGACAGTCAGCTTTTTTGTTTGTCGGTTTGATGAATCCCAACATCCGCAACTCAGCGAGGCTTCTGTAGAACAAGGCCAAAGCCATTCGCTCGTCGATTCCAGAACTTGGACGGCCTGTCTCAGCTTGAGTACCAGAATCAACTTCGTCGCCGTCATCTTCTTCCTCCCCTTCACGGTCCACGATCGTAGAACTAAAGGCTTCCCAAAGATCCCTAACATTCACAATATTGCCTGCCTCGCACCAGAGTTGCCACAGTAAACTCGTCGGTGGTAGTTTCTCACTTCTGCTGCCTTCCAACATCTGGCCATCAGCGGTACAGCAATCGCAACCAAGGTAATCACCTGGCCGATCGATTGCTCGTTCTATAGCGTATCTTGGCCTCGGTGTGAATACACTAGCCAGCGGCATCTTGAGATCGTAGACGAAGGCCTCATGCATGAAGAGCTTGCTGACGTCGATCATCCGTGACTCGAAGTAGTCGCTCATAGCATGATAGACTCCTTGCAGTAGTGCTGTATATTCCTTTTCGAGCTTGGAGAGTTTTGGTGCATGCTTCGCGAGTGAAACTGTGTTGTTCCGTGATACGGTCATCGAAGTGGTGGTGTGCTTTGGGTCTCGGGCACTGCGGATGACAGCTCCAGAGCTCATCTCGTGAAGAGTACTGAGCGTGGAGAGGACTTCTGTGGTGGAGACTCCCGAAAGTGAATCAGGTAAGGGACATTGACGAAGTAGGCTTTCCATCGCGTCCGAAGGTAGTCTCTCTAGGGACGCAAGAGTGTCGTTATACAGGTTGCTTTCGAGGAATGCGGTGCCTAAAAAGGCTTGATTGTCGACGTCAAATAGCGTCAACATAGCATTTGGTGAGGGCCGCAAAAAGTTGTAGACTTCCATAAAAAGTCGAATCGCCCTGCGGTATTCAATCATAGCATGCTGCCCGTCTGTGATGGCGGTCCTCGCCTCATCGATGAGGTGCGCGTCGCTGGTTAGGGCCCGTTTCACCATGTCCACTTCCTTTGCCTCGAGAAGAGCTTCAACATGGTTACGAAACGAGTCGGCATTGCGGATAGAATTGCAAAGATCCTGTGTGTTCGGAACTAAGCTGGATAGATCATCTGCAAGCAGTACAGACAGAGGGTTGGCGAAGAAGTGCGACATGTAGATAAAGTGAATAGATCCAGCAAAGCTTTCGGGTGATTGATCTTGGTCTTTTGACCTCTCCAGTAGAATGTTACTCAGCGTAGGACCCAGCCATAGCTTTGTGGCGGGATCGTCTTGCACGGTTTGGTAAACGTTGTAGAGGCTGTCATGTTTAGGCGAGATATCAAACGTCCTTGCCTGAAGTAGCTTGACAATTCTCTTAGGCAAACGTGCTTCAAAAAGTTCCGTAGTGGTCGCAATCCCAAAAAGTAGCACGATTGGAAGGCGATCGATCCAGGGGCTGAGTGCTGATATCAAATCTGATAGAGCATTCACATCGAAGACCTCAACATCAAGAATCGAAATGACAATCTTGTTCAACCCCTCTCGCTCTACAAATATCTGTAGAAGTTCCAAATCATAGTTCATGGGTATCAGTCTCTTGTGCTCACTAAGAAAAGACTGATACCATTCTGCCCCATTCCTCTGTACAACCACAGACCTGATAATGCTTTTCAGTGCCGTTGGAAGGTTTGGGGCTTGACTGGATTCCAGTATGATAACCTCTTCAGCTGCTTGCTCTAGTTGATTGGTCCTCCAGTATTCGAGGAGCCTCCCTTGGATACTGTAATTCGGACCTGTGAGTACCAGGCCGGTCGGTATCCGATTGTGGTGTACATCAGGCGATGTCTCTTTGACGAAGTGTACGATATCCGCCAGAAGGGCTGTATCAACGTGTCTTACTATAGGGGCAATGCGCTGTTGTTGGCGTAGCCAGAAATCGTGGAAAAGATCTCTTCGAATCTGCGTAGATTTAGGATTCTCCTTTCCGTCAAGTAGTGATGGAAACGCTCCAGTGTCTTTTCCTTCATAATTTACAGACTTGTTGGTTTTCCGCCTCTTCGCTGGGCGTTCGATTGGTAGTTCTGCTACCGTAGGTGATGGTTCGAATATGTAACAGCTCTGCAGTCGTTAATATACGATTTGTCTGTTGAGAGGTGATAAGTACCTGGTGCGCCGTATCATCAAAGCTATCTTGTACTTCTGCGACATCGTCAACATAGTCGCCACCGTCGGCAGACATTATCATTCATTCACATGGTTAGTTCCTCCTCCGTCGATGCTACGCGTAAAGCGGTCTCGACGCGCCGCAGTCCAACGCTAAAAATTCACGCAGCGCCGAATTTCGTACGAAGCTTCAGTCTTGTCTCCAACATTCCCCTACTTTACGAGCTTGGATTTGACCACCACGTGCGATTCATGCGTAGGCTATGTCAAAACTCGAGACGATGGCATCAGCAGTTCTATCAGTCTCTAGATCGTGCCAACCACCCAAACTGCTTCATCCAGCTACCTACCGTCCGTCAATACCGTCAGCGGGTCAAAAGCCGAACGATTGACGATCAACCCAGACCGAAAAGCGATGAACTGAAGGTCAGAGAATTCGAACAAGTTGGTCCTAGTATTAAAGATGTGGTGGAAATCAATCCTAAAGCCGAGGTCGAGGAAGCCAGTAGAGAGCTGAAAGCCCAGATAGAACAACTGGAAACGGAGCTTGCGATTCTCAAACAAGGACCTTTTGGACCGGACAGCGAGTTTATGAGGTCACTGTCGCCTGATGAGCGAGCAAAAGCATTGAAAGCATTGGAGGAAGAAGGCCTTGCAGAAGACGAGTCGGAGACTCTCTGGGTGGACGAGGAGATCGATCGACTTCTGGAAGATGACAAGTCGAAGAAGACCGCGGATACAACAAACATCCCAAATGTCACACTGCGGATACCCGCGCAGCAGAAATTATACGTCAAACAATTCAATAAGTCGTTGGAGGCTGTTGCACAGGACAACGTTGATCTGGAACGATGTTTACTGCTCTGGAAATGGTATCTACGCTGCCAGCAACATGTTCTAGGGTTCTCGAACATTATTCCTGAGGATGTCTGGCAGATTCTCTGGGACAGCCAGTCCAAAGTTCCAAATCATGCAAAGCACTTGGTTATATTGGCCAAGGACATGCTGTCTATTCATATGCCCTTGGCCGCCCCGCAATGGATCGGTTATATTGAGTCTCTGCTATTGGACGGCGATTCAGGCGCAGCGGTTGCAGCTTGGGAAGAAAAGCGTACTGACCTAGGTTCAATTGGCGAGATAGCTTCCTCGTTTTGGTCACTGGGAGTGCGTATCTACTGTGAATTGGGAAGACCAAGAAAGGCTCAGGAGATTGCAACCGACTGTCTCGCCCATGGTTCTTTCGCCGAACCCCAGATCCTAACTCCGGTCATCGAGGCTTGGGCAGGCAGCCAGGATCCAAACGCTCAAATAAGAGCTTGGGCTTGCTATCTCCAATTGAAATCAGAGATGGGGAGCAAAATGACGCCAGCTGTCTTCGAGGAGGTCAGTACTGCATTCTTGAAAAGAGGTAAAGCAGATATGGCTTTGGCGGTTTTCAAAGACATGCTCTTGTCGGAGGAACATTCTGCAGCCGACTCGAATGTCGTCTACCAGAAGGCACTTGAGCTGGTCCATGCCCAGTCTCGCGCAATATCTGAAGAGAATGTCAATCACGTATCTCTCGCCGCGCTTTTGGTCTTGCCAAGGTCATTTCAGAACAAATTCTTCTACGGCTCGTGGATCAAGAAATTGATAGGCAACGGCGAAGTCGACGCAGCGGCGGCCGTTGTGGAGCTGATGTATGAGCGCGGGGTCAAACCTGATGCCAAACACCTAAATGGTATTATTGGTGCTTGGCTACGTGATGGCTCTCCGTCATCAAGAAAGAAAGCGCTGGAAATGGCTTGGGCAATGGTTCATACACGCATAGGATTTGTTCAACGTCGGGCAGAAATCGCAAGCTCATCGCCTCGAAGCGGCTCAACGGTTCAAAGTCAGAAACGGCCTGTTCCAGCATTCATGCGTCGCCGCATGCCCGCGGCCACCATCGAGACTTTCTCTATTCTCTTGCTCCACTACACAAGAAGATCGGACGAGGAGGCAGCAGAGCGTCTAACTAGTCTGATGACTGGCCCTGCGCAAATTCCTCCGAATTCCTTCATTATGAACCACTTGCTATATGCTGCTTTAAGGAAAGCAGATTTACAAGGCGTCTGGAAGACGTACAAGTCCTTAACCGCGACCGTGCGACCTGACCTGGAAACGTTTGCCTGTCTGTGGGACACGGCTAAAGCTCAATACGACAAATCGAGGGCCGCACATGCCGCAGATTTTCCATCAGCGCGAAAGCTCTTTGCAGAGATGTCGCAATGGCTTTCTGAACTCCCAGTCCAGGAACTCCAAAAGGCCCGGGATACTTTCTCTCGTGATCTCTACAATCAGATTATCCGTTCCTTCTGCCTGTCTTCTGATCTCAACGGGACTTTGTGTGCGCTTCATGGCCTACAAGCTACCTTTGGAGAATACCCCGACATGGACACAACTCGAATGATCGTGATTCAGATTTCACGCCTACTTCCTACGGATACGCAACCAAATGCATCTGCCAGAAAATCATTCAGACGACGGGGTGCACATTCGAGAGATGCGATTAAGAAGGTGGCCGGGATCCTAGAGACTGTGGCCGACCAGAAGACCTCAGCCCTGGTAGCGCAAGGCATTGATCCAAACGAGATGGAGGAGAAGGACGTGAAGAAGGCTCAACTGCAGGTCCTGTCCGACTTCATAATCCTCATACTTGGGAAGTTGAAAGCCGCGAGAGGAGATGCTGCGAACGACGTTAGGAATGTTGCAAGGTTTATGGGCGTCAACTTTGACGGGATCGATTTCAAGAGTGTCGGCCCTAAAGTCTAAGCGAGATGACTTCAGCATGTATACGAATTTTTGGGGGGCAGATGCTGTACTATTGCCGTGTTTTTCCGGTAGCGCAATATACATGCATGCTTTCTCTTTACCCTCAATCTGGTCCAGAGCGACATGGTACCATAAAGTGCGTACCTAATCCGGACCCGGGACCGGCTCTGTCCACGAGATCGCGCATTCCTAGGAAAGGCAAGAGACACCCTAGGGATAGGGATAGGGAAAGGAGAGGTCCTTGTTCAACGCAATGTGATCTGTTGGTGAAGGAATGGGATTACAGTTATCCCACGCGGAGGAGGGAAAGTAGGTGGCTCAGCTATCTTGCAGCACAAAAGGATTGGCGTGGTAAGGGGGTCAAAAGCGACCAGGAGCTACGAGAACGGACGAAGCTGGTTATCGATGAGTTTCTTCCCATGTTTGGTTTCCAGCGGACGCGGCTGGATAAACTCAGACATTTAGGAATACAACACGCCTCTCCTTCTGACGTGGTGCAGCTCCGCTAGAGCTGTTCCCCCATAAGTGCTATGAACGCCGACAATGCTACGCCCAAACAAGCCCGTTGACACATCACTTCTTTCCTTTCTTTTTCTTGCCTTTCCCTCCACTACCACCACCTCCGCTGCCACCAGCGGCAGGCTGAGCCGGCGTCTCCACCAAAACAGCCTCGTCCGAGCCATCACTGCTCTGACCCCTGACCATCTTCTCCGTGTGCGCGGCAGCAGGTTGTGTCGCTGTTGCCCGTTCCTTCTTCTCCGCCGTAGCATCCTTATCTAGCTCGCGCATAAAGTCCTCTTTTGTGGTCGCCTTCTTCGCCTCCCACCACTCCTTCTCGGGTTCGACACTCGCGTTGATGGCCGCGAGTTTTTTCTTCAGGGCAGCGTTCGCGGCCATTTCGGACGCGGATTGGAAGATGGTTTGGCCCCAGTTTGGCGCGAAAGCGTTTGCCTAGAGAGAGAAGGGAAGAGAGATTGTTAGTTTTCCCGTTGTATGTAATCGCACAAAACTCGTAAGAAGTCATTTGCTCGGCCCCACCCGTGTCAAGTTCTCGCGCCGGGGGATAAAAGCCATACCTCCTGCACCACGTCCTTGACCTCAAGCTCGAGCTCCTGCTCCGCTCTCAATAACCTTTGCCAGATCTCGTCGCCCACCACGCCTCTCTGTAGCAGCGTGCTGAGAGCTTGTTTTCGTGTCCGGATTTCTATTATACGGGTGATGTCCTCCTGTGCTCGCGCCAGGAGTGCTGCACGGAGGATCGAGTCGGGGACTTTTGGTGCCTTTTCATTTGCGCCCGCGTCGTCGGAGAGGTGCAGGAGTGAGAAGTAGATGTTGCGTTGGGTGTGGGGGGGGAAGTAGGGTGCGAGGGAGAGGGATGCCGCTGCGCTGTAATTTAGCAGGGGGGTTGGGGTCGACGAATGGAGGAGGGGAACAGACCAGCTTTTCGTTTCCGGTAGAGAGAGGAGAATGTAGCGAGAGAGGCGACGAGGATGCCTAGGTAGGCGAAGGGGACGAGGAGCGAAAGCCAGTTCATTTTGAGGCAGTTTGCGCAAAATCGGGGGAAGCCTCGCCCAGGTGCACGCAGGGCGCTGTGATTTTCCTGGTACGAATGTGGATTTACAAAACCAGTAGTCGTATGGCCATCATGTTACGTGTCTTTCAAGCTGTTGAGTGCCATGTAGGACTTATTGTTACATGAAGAGGACAGCGTATTCACATTCAATATTTGGGGGACACTTTTCGCGAAACTGTTTGCGGGTAACCATAAAGGGTTTCGCCGGAGTCGCACACCACCAACTTCAGCCCTACCAGATGAAACTCATCATGTGAGTAAAGCGTCCTAGGTTGCGGGATGAAGTTCTCGTTTACAGAGGCATGTCAACAGTTGCTTCAATGCATCTCCCCGCTTTCTTCTCTTTCAGAGCTTCCCCAATGCACTTCAAGTTGGGCTGTTTAACTGCGCACAATCTCTTCCAAAAACATCAGACCAGTGCCTTCAACACAACCAACATATTCCGCTTCCAGGTCCGCCGCCTTCAAGACGCATAATTCCACCATCAAATGCGCATCACCCCCCTCCATTTCACCGCCTGGACCGTACAGCTCCATCAAATTTTTGCGTAGCTTGCGGTGCTCTGCGAAAGACTTCCCGGCGCGCTCAAAATGCGCAAGGTCAAGAACGTAGGCAAACTGATTCAATTCATTGATCTTTTTCAATGAAGCGGCATTCCCAGGCTCGATATCTGCGCCTTCAAGGCGCACGCTGGTCCTGAATGATAAAAATCCGTTTCTGTTGCGCTCCCTGTCGAGCCAGTCGATCCATGCTGTAGCGTGCGGCGTCAAGTGCTTGGTCCACAGTTCCTGCTCGGCTTCTGCAATGCCGCAAGAACTTTGATATTCACGCACCCACACCACATTGTCGATTCCTTTTGGTAGGTAGACTCTCCCATGCTTGATGGGCTTGGCCTCTCCCGTAGGATCCGAGATTTTGATGGTTGGCTTATCGGGAGAACCGTCATCTCTTCTAGGCGTTGCGCTGGTAATGTATGGAGAGGTAAGGTCGTCCGTTTTGGAAGCCGACAGTCGATTGCGGTACACTCCCCAATAACCCTCGTTGCTGCTTTGCTGAAGTTTAGCCATCTTCGCAAGCGCAAGCCCCGTCTTTTTGTCGTGAGTGCTTGCGTGCATGAATCGGCTCTCAGGCACTGTCATAACTTCCCGCCATACACCAGCATCGTCCGGAAGAGAGCGCCAAAAGTCCTGCACGTCACCCTGTGTCCACCACGACTGGTAGTCAGAAGACGATGCCCAGTAAGCCACGAAGATTAGGGTACTACAGCTGGTGCTGGTCCCGGTATGTTGCTCATTCAACACACAGTCGACGTGTCCCGCCGAAGCTTCGATCAATTTGGATAATGCGGATATGGTTTCCTGCTTCTCCGTCGTGATATCTTTGTACTGGACACCGAACAGGGCAATTACGGAAGAGGGCTCTTGGTCCCCAAACTCCATGAGGTAAACCATGGTGGCGAGCTAATAGTCACAGAAGATTCCTCTAGTTGAAGGGAAGAAGATGGATATCTTGATGGCACACTTGTACTAGAATCAAAATAGACCTACATACAAAGTAGGTTGACAAACTTGATTCTGTCACGTCTGAACACTCGCCTGCGAACACGAAGTGGTTGGGCCGGCCTAGCCGGGGAGAGCATTCTACAGCCTTTCAGGCGGGGTACAAGCCGCTGTGTACTTTGGTAATCTGACATGTCAAAAACGAGCCCAAGACCGATTGCGCCTCAAAGGGTCCCAATAGGAACATGGCACGTTGCGTGGAAGGCGAAGTGCAGGATTGTTCCGAGTGTCCGGTCAAGGGCCTCGTGTTCGGTCCTCGAATATTTCTGTCTGGCAAATGGACATTTCGCGCCGACGGGGGGAATTCATCAAGTCATACATACTGATGCGTCAAATGGCAGAGACGTTGGAAATGGCCTTGCGCCTGCCTGAGGAACCTGTGCAAATCCTAAACCGGTTAGCTGTTGCGACCTATATCAGCGGTGAGGTCATTTTCCGGTATTGGGTCGACGACGACTCGGCAGAGCTACTATGAAGTTTGCTAACATTTAGTTCTCTTTCACCCCCTAACGGCAGCGGTCACCCAGCATGATTACCGATATTTTAGTGCATGCCCAATCGCTGTCGTATTTTACTGACTTCAGCCCCTTTCTCGTCGTCAAAGTCATGCGGATTTTACATGCATCTTCTTCACAACTTCGCAATCTCAGGCTCGCCAATGAGTGTCAGGAATGCTTGATGAACTTCTTCAGTCAGATCGCCAGCCTGCAAGCTCCTGCCTCGCTTTTCGAAAGCTCGCCTAGAGCACTCCCTTGTGATAGCAGAACCTGCAAAGGCCGCTACGAGCAGCGTGTCTGCGCGACTCATTGGCTCCTTCCCAACATCCCACGAGCCGTCATGGTAGATTTCTCGCCATGCCAGGAAAGTTCCTAGTGATCCCGTGAGAGTGTCACCTTGTCCACCAGATCTCTTCAGACCGCCCTGGAGGTCACAGATTGTGGTGCCCTCACCATTAGAAATGTAATCTTCTCGTCCTTTCTGAATAATGCACACTCCTCCTAGAGCCTCCGCAAGCTTCTCGCACTCGTTTGGATCCCCACTCTTAACATTGCTGTGTATCGCGTTTGCCAACCGAGCGAACTCGACCACGTTGGGTGTTAAGATGCAATCTTTGCAACCTTTTATCAGATCTGGTTGTTGTTGTATGAGCCACAGACAATCCGCGTCCAACACCATAGGCACTGGCGGATCTCTGCTCCTTGCTGCTTTGATGATAGATGCCACTTGTTTGAGTGTGACTGGGTCCCGACCAAGACCTGGACCAATGACAAGAACATGTAATCGTGGTAGCATGTCGAGTATTGGTTTCGCAAGTTCGTCACCTGAAGGATCAGATGTGGAGGATATAGTGTTAGTGGATTGAAGGAGAGGTGAGACCATCAGATTGGGTGAGTAAGATTTTATGGTAGGAGCAGCCGAAGGTTCGCAGAAGACGTAGCTCTAGAATAGGCCACTGTCAGTACTCCAGGACTTTGAAGTCTTGCGACATGTACTCGTACCAAATCGCATCCTGTCTGTCAATTAGCGCTCCACTATGATGGGTCTGTGGCCAGGCTCACCGAGACGAGCAGAAGCCATTGCTGAGAAGTAAGGTGCACCAGTGTAGCTATAAACGAGATCAGCCTCTGCCTAACCCAGAGCAAACCATGGTGCTCCACGCCGAGTCATACTCTTTGCTACCCCCAACGACTGCAACTCTACCCAATTGGCCTGTTGCTATCAGTAAGGCCTACCAAGCAGTTGCTAGATCATGATCACCTTTATGGAATTTCTCCAGCATAGGTGGGACCAATTTTCGCACCTTGGCCAGCATGGCTTTTGAAGAGGCCGACATGGAGGGCTGCTGTGAGGTCAATTGTGCGGACTGCAGCAGACTGCCGACTTTGTCCACAAGGTGTGTCATGAATACGATTTGGTGGAATAGAATACTAAGGAAAGAAATGGCGAAAAGGGCTTCTATGAAGCACTGTGTTCTGGGTAGATCGTCCGCGCCATGTGCGTAGAGAATCGAAGCGAGAGCTCGAGTGATGTCACAGCGATGTCACAAGGTTGCCAGGATCAGTGCGGCAGCGGGAAGAGCACAGGCCTAGAAAAGGGCTTCCTAGATTGTGCATTTCTGGCAAAAACTGCTTGGGGAATGTCGGAGATACTGTTGTAAATATCGCCATTGTTATTTCGCATATTAAGTATTCCTTCACCTTTCATGCTTCACCGCCCGCACGTCAAAAATTCCTAAGCCTCTATCATAAGGCCATTATCGTGCCGTATACATCCATCATTCCGTGGCCCCTTCGGTCCCGACAAGAAGAAATAGAAGCCCCTCACTATCCAACTACTGGCTGCTCCCAGCCGAAGTACCACACCCAATTCTTTGGGCTTAACGGGGTCTTTCCATCTGCGCCGTGCTCTGGCACGCGTCCATCTTCATCTTCGACACACTCGTTCGACTGACTGGCCCGCCAGTCCCTTTGCCCTACAGCCATATTCGAAGGGGCCCTTGCCTTCGTTATTTTTGGTGCCTCCAGATATACTTCAATAGTAATTCTTGTCGATCCGAAAAGAACCTCCACTGGCATCTGAAGCTCTCCCACTATGTTGAGACTTCGAAATCGAGTTTGTCTCGGCATTAAGTTGATTCACAAAACAGCCAATTCCCACAGGACGCCAATCAGCGGACCTTCCCCAGTCTCCAAGTTGAGCTTTTTGTTTCTACCCACATTCCCCATTAGGTATTGATTGCTGAATGAAATAATCGGCGGCGCGAGAATCGGACGGAATTCAAGAGGTTCCAAAACTATGGCGGACCGTGATCAGCGTGGACACTGAAGCGGACGCCTCTTTGTATGCGTTGAGCTCTATGCACGCTCCCGTACGGCCCCTTTCTCATCTCGTTCAACATTTCTTCGTCAAGGCCCGGTCTTGATTCCCGCTTCTGCTGCCCTTCCATGACCTGGGGCGGAGCCATTGTCACTCCTTCTATCACAGCTGGTGCGCTGCCCATTTCTTTGGCTTCTGCCTGCTTCTCCTCAAGGGCTTTGATCCACGAGTCAAGCACCTCGCTCTTTCGGTGCGTGCGACGCTTCACGCTGAAAACAATAGCGCTGATGATGGCAAGGACAACCGCCAGCACAGCAATGGCTATGCCTGCGCTAGCTTGCGAGCTCAGTGGTTTGGATACGTGGGCTGACGCCGTGTTCGAAACTAGACCTGCGTTTGCAAAAAACCCGTCAGCGCGCGCCTTATCACACATGCCGTGATAGACCATACCTTGAGTGTTTGAAGCTGAATAGTAGTTGAAAGAAGTCGAGGTGAGTGTTGTTTGGGACCCAGTGATTAGGTATGTACCATGGGGCAACTTGTATATTGAGCCTGTGGAGGTTCCTTGGGAATTCGAGAGGATTCCGGTACTAGTATCGACAGCCGAAGTGGACGATCCACTGGAAGAGTCACTAGCTGTGCTGGAAGTCGCGGGCGCATATGACGATGTGACACTTGACGCAGACGTGTCAGACGAACTTGAAACGGGTGGAGTGGAAGAGCTTGGGTCCTGCGAACTCGAAGCTGAAGCGGCCGGAGCTGCGCTGGTAGAGGGCGGAGTCGAGCTCGTCGATGGGTCTGGAGTAGTCGTCGGAGAGTTACTCGGGTCTGACGTCGTGGTCGGACTGGTATTTGATGTGCTCGCAGAGTTGCCGGCAGAGCCTCCGTCTGAGCTTGAAGATGACATTGTGATTGTTTGGTTGCTGTCTTCGAATGCTTAACTCGGATAACACGTCGCAAATGAGTATTCAGAAAAGGAAGCGAGGGTAGAGCAACGAAAACACCTCGTCCACGATCGACCAGGGTAACGAGCGCGCGACTAACTGTGTACTTAATAATTCCCGAGCCGGGAGCACACTTCCAATCCTGTATTTGGTGCCCCATTTTTTACGCCACCTAGGCTGATCATTGGAAATGGTCAACGAAAAGGGGATGTGGCGCTGGCCCCTGAGGAGATCCTGTCTATGACCCGATTGGTTCCCTTTTTGTAACGAACCGGAAAACTAGTACTAAAAGGGCAGGCGAAGCTATCGATTCGCAACAACGGAAATTGCAGAGGCGTTATTATCGCCCGTACTTTGAGAGCCGAGGCCTAGCTATGGCCATCTTCTGGACACGAAGCGACGGCCATGTGGAGAACTCATACGCCATCCGAGCTCAGGGATACACAGTAGTCGAGAACCGAAATGCTACAAGTTATGGTGTCTCGACAGACTAAGAGGCGACTAGACGGCTTTTGTTCATGGCGAAATTCATTCTTCGAGAGACAAACGGATCTCGCAACAAAAACCTGGGGCGCGCAGTACTATTACTTCGTGAGAGTTGATAAGGGCGGAAGCCGCTGAGACAGGATGTAGTTGCTCAGGCTAAACACGGTGGTGAAATTACCCAAGGCGTGCCTGAGGCTGGTCGGAAACTCATCGGTGGTGCTTAAATGAATGTATTGCAAGCAGAGGCAATCCGCACAGCATAAATGATTTGTGAATCCGCGGATTTTAACAGAGTGGCACTAGCCTCCGTCCTATCAGGTAACCGAGCAGGCACATTATGGGGGCAGTCCAGTGATTGCGTTTGTCTGACAGTCGCCTTGGCATGCCAGACATTGCTGAAACATGTCAGTATAGTCTCGACCGCCACTGATGCCTGGGAATGCCAAAACCCTCGGAGGATAGGTTCTACAAGTGTCTCTCCAGCTCTTCCCACAGCGGCAAAATTGACGGTTGCTGTCTCCATGCCGAATCCAGCGCGTAATGTCTCGCGTGTTGGTGATAGACTGATCTCTAATAGGCAAGGTGTTGGCCGTTTTGAGCATACAGTCATACTGCATCTCGCCAAACTGTTGACGGCAGTCGCTACACAGCCAGTAGTTAGCGAGCCCGAAGTCGACGTGGCAAGTGCATATCCGAGGGTTTCTTGCCCTTTCAGTCAGTGAACAGGGCCTGCAAAGCGCGTGAAACCACGGCGGATATCTCGTGTGATCATAGTCGGTGTAAATGTCAAGAGCACAAGAACGACAGACCCAAAAATCAGGTCCATGTCTTGGTTGTCGTGCAGCCGGCAGGACGATGTGTCCATCACAGTGACGAATCTCATGCGTTGGCCACTGCCAAAACGATCCCACAATCTGACACCGAGGCTTTGCCCTCGTTGGTGCGATGGATTCGTTCCAAGGATTCACAACACTCAGTCCCAGGTAAATACAGGAACTGGTGCCAGTAAAAGCCCAACGCGGAGTGTTCCAACATCTTACTCTTGCTATGTTGTTCCTGAATCGCCAGCATGTTTGACGGAGAGCACCAGTAGTATTTTGATCCATAAAGGAAGATATCGCATCTAGGACCTCTCCTGGGAGCGTCAGGAGGGTCGGGGCGTTCGTTGCTGGGTGTGGTTGAGGTGGTTGAGGACGGACTTGCATAGTCCCACGAGTCCATTCTTTGGTGTGATCAGGGAAAACAAAATTATCTAGATCGGCGTTGTTGATATTGACCGCTCTTGTGCGTCTTACCGGGTCTAGGGCGCTTGGTCCTTTGGGAACCCGCGGTCTCGGAGCCATCACCCCAACAAAGTCGACTCAGGTGTTTTGTAGCCCGGTGAGGATTAAACGCTATCCTAGAATCGTATGGCGCAAACCAAAAAGTGTGTACACATTGTTGACTCCTTGTCTTAGTCAGAGTGCCGGATGAAGTTAGATTTGTGCGCGGGAGCAGAGTACAAACAAAGAAAACATGGTCATTGATAAGGAACATATGGAAGGGTTTTGTTGGCGAAAGTCAGAAAACCCTCTAAAGAGTAAGCTGCAAGAATGAAAGTGATACGAGAAGTAGATGAACGCAATACCGGATTCGTCGAGAGAAGATGTGGATATTAGAATTTGACGAGCTAGCAGCCTACCACAGGGTCTAAAGTTGGGAGTCTTTTGCAATGAACTTCGATCACGTAGAGGAGTCCACATAATTGCAGTATCAAGGACTCGAAGAGGAAGTTGATCCTATCCATGGCCGGAATTCAAGTAACAAGCCTGTCTCTCATACTCCACGATTTTGCGTTGAATGTTGTGACCATGCAAACTAACGCCAGGAAATGCTTCGGCAGATGATACTCAGTGACAAGAAACGCCGCACGACGACTTTGCTTCCATGTAGAAGCCCGGACTCCATTGCTAATGTCAGTGTGCTTGGGCGCCAGGCGCCCCCGACTCGATCAACGCCCCTTATCCGCGAGTGCTTGCAACCTCTTCCTTCTCTCCTCTTTCTCTCGTTTGAGCTTGTTCTCCAAAGCGAGTTCTCTCGCGTCGTCTTCCTTGGCCTTTTGGAGCGCCACTCTCTCCTCTTCGTCAATATCGAATGCTCCAGCTTCCATATTGGACGAGGCGTCCGAGCCATACCCAATTTCATCTTCGATTTCGTCGTCATCTACTTCGTCTTCCTCATCTGTACCAAGATACTCGTCATATTTGCTAGATCTCCTGCCATCCTTGCCTCGGGATTGGGCACTGGCAGGTGGCCTCTGAGCGGGCTGGCCCATAGTCCCTTTGTAAGTGGAGGTAGGTGCCGCCAACGGGGGACGTGGAGGCTTGATAGTTCTTGCCTCCTTTGGCTTCTTGCTGGGGCTTGTGTTTCTCTTGCGAATCCTACCGTTATCGACGCTGTGTTTAGCAGCCTTAGTTTTGCCATGCTTTGCTTTTTCCTCCTCCTCACGCCGTTTTGCAGCCAGTTTTGACATCTTTTCCTTGGAGGCGGCTTGGTGCATAATCATCCCAACTTGATTTTGACCCTTCTGCTCCTGAGCAAGCCGAGCGCGAGCCATTATGTCAGCATATGAACCTTTAGGAGGTGCCTTGGCCATTCCAGGTTGTGTTGTGGGGCCAGCTGGCGCGAGCGTTGAGGGTCGGCCATTTGGCCCCGCTTTTGACGCACAGAGCGAAGCTGAGGGCGAGATGGAGTTGGCATTGGCATTGGCTATTGATCCTGATCTTGAATTCGGTTTGATGGATTTGTCTGATGGTCCAGATAGGTCGCCTTCAGCCTTCCGCTTTGTGCCGTTGTTGGTGCTGGTAGAATTGTTGACAGCAGGTCTGCTCACAAGTTTGCTGGTATCTTCAGCTGGCTTTGTAGGATTCGCAGGCGAAGGTTTCTGGGCTGGCTTCGGAGGCGCCGGTGACTGACCAGTTCCAATAGAGCCGAGGACTTCGTTGAAAAAGCTCATCGTGATGTAGAGGAAGGAGAGGCCTGAACAAGCGTCGAAGTGTCTCTACCGCCGGTGATTTGTGAATGCAAGTGACTGCATGATGTTTTGTCTAGAAGGTGCGCTGCTCGATAACGTCCGACGAGAAGCGGGATGAGAGACCACTTCAAGCACGTAGGAGCAGTGGACTATGCTTTACTACGCAGCAGCGATGAAAGGTCGAGAGCGGAAGATGGTGCTGCCATTCCGGCACAAAGAAAGAGGGCGCCTCCCCCCCGGGGACCAAACCTGGTCGCACAAAAGAGGCAGCCCATGGGCTAACTTAGTCTCAATCGCAAGGACGCTTGCGGCTTGAAGTCTTGGCTCGAAATTCCACAACTAAATTCGAAAGTCGTCTTCAATTCGCGATTCACGACCAATATTCAGAACTTGACGTTTCAGTCTCCGCTCAAGCTTGCGGTTAAACCGATTGTCTCTCTTGTTCGCCCTACCAACAGTCTCTTTGTGAGTTTTGCTTCCGAGGCTGCTGATTACGCCGCAGTTGCTAACGTGGTAGGTCATATCTTTTAAAATGAAGCATCTCGCAGCTTATCTCCTCCTCGGCCTCGCAGGCAACACCTCTCCTTCCGAATCCGACATCAAAGGCGTCTTGCAATCCGTCGGCATCGATGCTGATGATGAGCGTCTAGAGAAGCTTCTGTCTGAGCTCAAGGGAAAGGATATCAATGAAGTATGCTATATGATACTGTTTTCAGAGATATATGATATGCTAATGCATAGTACAGTTGGTTGCCGAAGGTTCAACGAAACTTGCATCTGTCCCGTCAGGTGGTTCTGGTGGCAGTGGTGCGGCAGCTGGAGGCGCGGCCGCTGCCGGGGGTGCAGCTCCTGCAGCTGAAGAGGAGAAACCGGAGGAGAAAGAAGAGGAGAAAGAGGAGTCAGACGAGGATATGGGTTTCGGTCTGTTCGACTAGAGAACTACGATCAAGTCTGTTCGAATGCCATCAGATGGAGAAACCGTATGCTCTCAGCGACAAGAAGCATGGCTGCAGAGACAATGCAACAAATGTATCTATGTAGCTCCTTGCGCAACGCTTCAACGACTGACTTGTCCGAGAGCTCTGCAAGGCCTGTATTTGCGGCCAATATTGGCGGAGCATGCAAGACAATCAAGGACCCAACTACACCTCTAGAAAAAAAAACGCTCAAGTCCCCCATCTATGCTTTTCGTTCATGCAAATACTTCTGGTGTACCTAGGTCATCTGTAGACTCGATGATAATAGTCGAAAACGGCCAGCCTTCAAGTTCGTAGTTGTCGTCGGGAGCCATTGTAGAAAGAAAGATAGGGCTCGAGCCCTAGCTTTCAATTTTCGATTAGCCCCATTCCGCCCCAGGTGGAACTTTTGGATCATCGCAGCCACATCAACCTTTTCAATCAATACCGCCAGCTTCTTCTCCGCGCTCTTCGAGAATTATCGAAAAGCGCTCAGAGGTAGAAAGGACCGCAATCATGGCTGACGCCGAATACGTATGTCACCATCCTCTGCGTGTCAGACATACGCAGAATGCACAATGAAGAAACCTTACTGACCACATTCCTTCCGCACAGAACGCCGAAGAGGCGGCAGAGCTCAAGAAGAAGAGAACCTTCCGAAAATTCTCATACCGTGGCATTGACCTTGACCAGTACGTTTTTCCAACTCCGTCCCTTCACAATTCGAGATACAAAGGCATCCTGCTCCAACCACATCTTCCTCCAACCCCACAAGTTACGCCCAGCCCCTAACCAACTAAAACCCCCGTCAATAGACTCCTCGACCTCACCTCCGAACAGCTCCGCGACATCGTCCACGCCCGCGCCCGCCGCCGCTTCAACCGCGGCCTCAAGCGCAAGCCGATGGGCCTGATCAAGAAGCTCCGTAAAGCCAAACAAGCCGCAAAGCCCAACGAGAAGCCCGACCTCGTCAAGACGCACCTGCGTGACATGATTGTCGTGCCCGAGATGATCGGCTCGGTCATCGGCATCTACTCAGGCAAGGAGTTCAACCAGGTCGAAATCAAGCCGGAGATGGTGGGGTTCTATCTGGGCGAGTTCAGCATCAGTTACAAGCCGGTCAAGCACGGACGGCCCGGTATTGGCGCGACACACAGTTCGAGGTTTATTCCATTGAAGTAGAGATGTGGAAATGGGAAGGTGAGAGAGTGTGAGAGAGAAATGATGGATTGAAGTGGAATGGAGAAGTGAGTAAAGGCAGTGAAATGGCAGCGGAGGCAATGTTTTTGCTTCGACACGAAGCTGAAGTGCTGTGCTGGACATCCGGGAACTAGGCACATGTTGTGGGTCTACGATTTCCTAGAGCCAGGAGCATCTGTTTGCGCAAAATCAGACAAATCAGGAAGTCTGCGAATGCTACTCCTTCCTACCACTTTCTCTTCAGCCTAATCCGAGTAGCTGTGTGCCTTTTGTCCGTTCCGCGCTGGTGATACTAACCAAATAGTCATCTCAAATGCTCTATCCCATAGATGTTCCCACGTGTTTTACATGAATCAAGATCCGTCACTGAGCATAGTAGATCCGGCAAGTGGAAAGGCGAAGTGCACACTAGGAGTGGATCAAGTTCTAGTCCACCCTTGCCTTTCAGACGCCATCATGCCGTACTACTATGCTAGTATACACCGATGTTGATTTTGCGCCTTCCATAAAATCTATGTCGCATGATCCTCGTAATTGGTAGCTCCATCCCTCTACCGGAGGAGACACCCTTTGCAAGAACCCTTCTTGTTGACGGCAGCTTGCTTCCTTCCTCCAGCACCCGATGTCGCATCACAACTCTCAGACCCAGCGAGACTTTCCTGTCTGCCAGTGGTCCTCTAAACCACTTTGTTTCGTCATTAACTCTTCATGACTATTCAGCTAGCGGCCTGCCATGCTCTATCAGCTTCCAGCACATCGTCCATCATCTTCTCCATTAATGCGTATTCCTTCTCATACTTCTCTTTGTTGTTCAGCTCCAACTCATCCGGATAGCCATAGTATCTGTGCCGAATTTGTTCGTGCTTGCTGTGGAGAGTGCCGGCGGTGAATTGCGAGTACGGCACCTTTTGTGCAGACTTGTAGAGGTCACGAATTACATATGAGCGCCAGAAGCTGATGTCAACCTTGTACGACACCAGATCCCATTTCTGGCTAGCCCACTCATTCTTCTGTGGATTCAGAATATGGTCCATCAAGCGCACAAAGACCCAATCGTGCACCATGCGGATCGGGTGATGGCTCTGAGGCATTAATTCTGGATCGATTCTGAAGTGCTGGACTGCGGCATGAGCATAGGCTAGATTGAACTGACTGGCATCGAGATAGGCGAGAATGAGCTGGTGTCGAAGCGCAGGAGACGGGTATCGGTGTAACGGCCAGACGGCTGTGTTTTGGATCAAATACAGCGCGTATTTGAGCTTCTGGACCGGGCCGGTGAGACTTGTGTCTGACTCGGCAGATTTGAGAAGCTCCGCAGCACGGCCTTCGAGCTCGTGAATGTCATGGAGGTCAAGTGGTGTTGGGCCATCTAGGAAACCGCCCTTCGGCGCTGTACTGTCTTTGAGGCATTTTGAACATTGGCAGGTGAAGAAGTACCTCTGGTGAAGCTCTTCCTGGCGGTTGGCGTATGGAAGATTGGCGTCTATGTAAGAGATAAGGATCTCTTCTCCCTTTTCAATCTGACGTAGCGGTATCACTTCGATCTTAGAATATATTCGATGGTAGTGTGATGCTCCGCCAATCCTGATAGTGGCATTGTAGTCGCAGCTGTGGTTCAGTAGGGCAGGAAGTGGGTGTAAGACCAATCCAAGAGGATCGTACGTTGGTGTGATGAGCGTGAATGAGTTGACTATAAGCTGGACGAACGTTCAGCACAGTCTTATGCAAAGCACCATAGTGTTGAACGACTCACCCTACAGAAAAGCCCGAGAATCGTCTGTTCATCCAACGTCGAACCTGAATACTCTTTTGCAGCCTTCGTCATCAAACAAAGATTCTGCCATCTCTCACCCCCTGCTTCCCGCAGCTTGTCGGTGTGTGCTTCAAGTCCCATCAATTGATCCCACTCGCCTTGTGGGAGTAACTTGACTTTCTGCAGTAGCAGTAAACGGACTATGGCACGTACATTGTTGGGGAGGACGTTTGGATGAAGTTTTGCGAAGATTTTGCATTCCAGTCTGTGGCAGCTAATCCACGAGCTTTTCTGGCAGTCCTGCCCACTTGATCAGTCTCATGGACAGAGAAAGCCGTTGGACATTGATGATCGAAGGAGCCTGAAGACGCTGCCTTTAGGAAGCGAACGAGGACTTCTTCGAAACCCCCCATGAAGCGCCATGCGTGACACTACATGAAGCCATGCTCTATCGTGGAAAAGCCCAAGTTAAAACGTACCTTGTCACAATATCGGACGACCTTACATCCTGTGCAAGCTTTCAGAGTCTTGGTCTCAGTTTTGTCATTTCGCTTGATAGAGCCGGATCTCTCCAGGAACAGCAGGCAACAGTAGCATGTGTCATTCAGCCTTGGTGTGTCTAGAGCCAGCATGAGCGGCTGATTGACAGAGAGAATGGCTTCAGTAAGCTTGATCTGTCTTGCGGCGAACAGGCTGGTTCCAGCCGCGGGGGTGGACTTGGAGACAACGTTGATCCGTTCGACTTGCTGCGCCATATTGCCGAACGACAGCATGCAAGTAACGGAATTGGGCAGGGATCTGTGAATCGAAGAGAGGCAAAGGAGAAGGAGGTTGGGGCTAGATGGTGAGAAGTCATTCGCGTCTCGAGAGGGGGCGCCCCATGACGCGGTTGTGTCGATTATGCGATTGCGTAGTGTTCAAAAGAGCACTGTTGTGTTTCATTGCTTAGACAGGGGCCTGGACATTACTTGCCTTCCCGATGACTTGTCTCTCCTCGGGCCGCGCACGAGGGCACGGCTCGAGTCTTCGTCGTCTCAATCTAGCTTGGTTTACGAATGAGCGCGAAGGTATGCCAGCAAGACTCTACAACGCAAATCCAAAATCCTTGAAATGGGAAGAATCTTGCTCTGTGCGCGTGTCAGCCGCCCCTATTGTAAATCTGCTTCAGGGCCATAGAAACGTTAAAGCAAAAGCCATCAGGAATCCGAGGCAGCCAAGCTTGGCGCAAGGCGGCGAATCGTGACGGGGCTTTCAGGCACTGTACAGTCACGTCCGTATACTCTGGATATAAGGCAGCCATATCTTCGTTACCCTGCACAATTCTGGTACCATAAGTAAGACTAAAAGTACACGGAAAAGAGTGAACAACCACCAGTAGAAATACATTTGTCGCGTTAACGAAAGGGTATCACCAGCAATCCCCCATGCGACAGCAAAACTTCCAAATAGTACCCCTACCAACAAGGCGTGTCAAATTCTCCAACCGATTCATGTCATCAAGTATTGTAACCATCATATCGTCATCAAACTCGTCTTTCTCATGAATGCCGACCCATCAAAGTCACGTTAATCATCCTTGCATAACGCCATTCGGTATTTGATCAGTGTGTTCAACCATTTCAGCCGGACAATTGCGGCAAAGCCGATGACTGCAATTCATGCAAGCTTCGTTCCAGCGTTGGAAAACGTTTGCGCATTCACAACATCTGACCATTGCTGTCCGGGCTATGTGAGCCCGCTTAGGTGCTGGCCCGTGGTTGCCACTGACCATGGTCGACGATGGTCTCTTTCTGGAAGCTCGTTGAATAGCCGTGCTCTCACTTGCGCCCTCACCCGCCTCTTCCTCGTTACTTCCGCTGCTGCAGCTCTCTGTGGGAGATGTTTGCTCCGCCGCAAGGGCACTCTCTCCTTCAGACGGTCTCCCATTTAGGGGTTCCCACTGGTCGATATCGCGCTTCTCTTTTGAGAAATGATTGTCGATGTGGCTGTATCTTTCGGCTTCTCCGGGCAAGCCTATCTGTTTCAGGGGAACAACCCTCCTGCAGAAACCGCACCAGAATTGCACTTGAGACCTTTGTCCAATCCGCTGTTTTTCACACATTCTATTGATGGCGGTGCTGTTGTGGAATTTATGGGTTTGTCTGAGATGCTTTGAGAACAGGTCCTTTGTGTAAAAGACCCGCTTACATGCGTCGGCACCTGATGCCGGCACGCTCTCGCCGGATTCATTGGCGTCTGCTTCTCCGCAACGCCAGCATTCCTGCTGTTCATGTTGTTTGCTTTCGTGTCTTGTCCAGTCGTTTTTGCTTCCGAACGCTTTGGGGCACTTGTCGACAGTACAAGCCCATGGAAGCGTATGGCGCTTAAAATGTTTCCTGAGCTCACACTTACGTGGCATGTCTTTCTTGCACCCAGGATAGGAACAATGATAAACAGTTTTCCCATCTCTTGTCGAAGACCTGAAATTGTCCGTGTCTGGAGCAGAAGTGGAGGGAGAAGTATTACTTAGGCCCCCAGTCAAGGGTGCGCTTTGCAGAGACTGCAATGTCCCTTGAATCGCCAAAGTTGCCAGATCAAGTTTCTCATTGGTGAAGTGCTTTTGTAGGAATTCTCTGATATCTTCAGCAGTCAGTGACGAGCCTTGCTCCCCCTGGTGATCTTCGTGCAAGTTTGGGCCTTGTTCTTGCGAAGTGTCAGAGCCAATATTGGTGGTATGCGATTCACTAGCAAGAAATTGACCTGCCGCTCCAATGTGAGCAAGATCATTTTCACTGCCCCCCAAACCAATCAATTCTTCCTGAGGCTGAGTCATTCCGTAGTTCTCAAAATCTTCGTTAAGCCTATGTGGAAGAGCCGAAATTGAAGGATTAGGCGCAGTCTGACTACTGTACCCGGCATGCAGAGGTCGCATGGGAGCCTGGGAGAGGGCCTGTCCGGGTGACACGTTACCCGAGAACCTCTGCCCTTGAACGACTTCTCTACGAATACGAGCATGCTGATTTCCTGGTGTGCCCTCGCTCCTGAGCCAAGACGAGGGTTGATTCTGCATTCCTGTATAGGCAAGCGTTGACACGTTCTGTAGACCGTGTTGGAACGGTAAATGATCCCTCAAGAGGTCCGCTGCTATGAAAGGTTGGGAACATCCGATGGCCGTGCCTGGAGTCAGGTTGGGTTGGGATTCTACATGCCCGGTCTTGGTGCTGTAACAACCGGCTTCTGACTGAGCGTAGCTGCCAACAAAATTCCGGCTTGAACCTGTGTTAACAGCTCGAACTTGGTTAGTGGTGCCGCGCACATTCCATTGCCCCGGCATCAAGTACTGCGCTCTCGTCGGGCCTGCATTTTGGGCCGAAGCCTGAGGTGAAGACGAACTTGATGGTCGTTGGACAGCGCGAGTAGTCTCTGGTGGTGCGGTCGGCTTTTTGTACTTTTCATACCATTCCTTTGATCTATATCGAGTTAGACCCCACAATGTTCACTTGTTTCGCTTCGTCTGACTCACTTCAAGATCAGCATGTCAATGCTCTCGTGTGGGTGCATCCTCTTCAGATGTTGCTTGAAATTATCAAATCTAGGCCACTCCTTGTCACGCTTTGGGCAGCTCTCTCCGAAACACTTGTACTCCCTACTATGGCCATGTTCTGGTTGGATCCCATGAACGCTCTTTTGATGTCTCTCGAGATCGTTGATGGTTGCGAAGCCCTGCGTTCGTGTACATCCTTGTTCTCTACATACGTGCTCTTTGTTGTGCCGAGCGGCATGCTTTCTAAGAACAACGGTTAACAATGCTCATTACCGGCAGGGCCCGGGCAAGACGTACTTGAAATCGGACTGGGTCTTGCTCCTGTGATTGCAACCCTTGTGCCCACATGCTAAAGGGTGCGACCTCTGCTCCGACAGATTTACATCATTGTGGACGGGTTTTTGATACCTAAGATCAGAAGGAGGCTGGTCAGAACTGGTGTTTTCCGGTCCAGGCTGCGAATACGCTGATGGCGCAAGCATTTCTCTAGCTTGAATGTTCTGTCGGTCCTGATTCATGTTCCAAACGTTGTTCATGCTGTGGACTGATTGGGCATCTAACTGTGAATTTGTGTAGTACCCTTCGTCGGTTTCATTGGTACGGCTGATCTGATCCGACGCCGGCCCGGGTGACAAGCGGTTGTTTGATGCGGGACGTCGGGCCGGCTTCTGCTGTGCATGTGTTCTCCCCCTAATGGGTCCAGGCGGTGGAGCTAGTCGAAGAGGATCCCACGATGCTTGCGGCTCTGATTGGAAACGATTGATAGGTATGGCGGAGGCAGCAGCTGCGTGAGTGTTACCAGGCTGTAACGAATAATGCGACGACCATTGTACAGCCGGGTTATCTGAGGCTGGTTGTTGGTGGTCAGAGTTGCCGCCCAGGAAGATTCCAGGAGTGTACGGGTTGTTGGATCCTCGAGTCGGATAGTCGTTTGAAGAAGAAATGGTCCTTGGGATGACAGAATAGTCAAATGGCATCGGAGGAGGTTCAGGTAACTCTAGCAAGCCGGAAGTTTGTTCCAAGGCTGAGCCTGGTGCCGACCCACCACGAGGACTCAGGCTGATGGAAGCCTATAACCAAAACGTCAATTACCTCCATAACTGTATTTCGTTGTGGCTGTGCTGGCCTACATCGGAATGACCATGTCTATCGTGGATCGGCGAGGAGAGTTCTCCGTATTGCTGACCTGCCATGGCGATATGGATGTAGAGATCTTGTATCTATACCTATCAGCCTGAAGTTCCCTTGAGCATTGTGGCAGTAGCCATTGAGGTAGAGTGAGGCATTGACGCAAAGGCCACAGACCGAGGAGTGTGAGGTCAATTCATGGTGAAATCTTTTGCCTTGTGAATAATCGATTTGAGGTTCGCTGAAAAGGGCTTTTGGGGCGGAGGAGTGGGCAGTGTGGTCGTTTATGATTGCGCCTGACCCTTAACCACAATGCGCATTCACACTAGAAAGCGGGCGGATTGGACACAATTGTGCGCAACTCTGGATCCAAGCGATTCGGCGGGTCAAAAATTGCGAAGATACCAAGGGCAACAGCACCGTGCGATGCGAAGCACAGTCAGGATGGGACCGAAAAGCCCGTGGTTGAGCAAGTGGGGAAGGAGGCGCAGTCGCAGAGAAAGCGAATGATCGCATGACGCACGATCGTGCGAACTTCGCGGGTGGCCGTCGCGCCCCGGTCCAGTCGAGTATGGGCGTGGTAAGGGGGGTCCAACTGTGAAACAGGCGTTCTTCGAGTGCCCAGCGGGTTGGGGCGGTGTCTTCTGACCGGTCGCCAGGGAAAAGTGAGGCAAAAAAAAATACGACATTGTTGCCTAAAACGTTAGTTGATGCCTGAATTGGCCGGTTCTCAAAAGTCTGGGCTACCAGAGGTACTCAAGTCACGTCATGCCAACGGCTAGGAGTTTTGCTACGTTGGGTACTAGCTAAATGATGGCGGTGACCTTCTGTGTGCTAGCTTCGGGCGATGCAGGAGTAACTCTTTTTTACGATTGGCAGTGCTCGAACACGTTTCGGAGCCTGCCGCAACAGAATCTTTCATTCTAGCTTACCGCTACATACTGCTAGCAGCACAGCTTCTCTATCGAGGACGACAATACAAAGACGCAGGAATTCCAAGGTACTGTCCAGACTTGTAGTTCCGGGTATCATTTGACGTCCATTCCCCGCTGAACAAAGAAAATAACGGAAAAAAAAGGCCTATGTATGAATGGAAAAACCGAGCACACTCACAAGATATAAAAACGCCTTACCGCCCCGTGCACTTCCTAAAATGCCGCTAGTGCCTTGCATCATTTCATTGCTGGAAAACATATCCATGCGCCTGGGACGCGTGGGATTGCACATTAGGGAATGCGATCGCAGATCGTTGGTCGTAAATCTGATCTCGTGGAACAGGCATAGCTGCTTGTACACCGTTTCCATCGTGAGCAGAGCTCATTGGGAATTGAGACATCCCTTGGTCGTGACTTATATGAGGTTCGAAGTGCGCACTGTAGTTGATAGCTTCCGTGGGACTTGAGTACAGGTGTGGTGCTTGCTGCTGGGTATATTCATTTCTCTGCATGTCATCCATCGGAAGGCTCCCTAGCCCTTGTGGTGGCGGGTGCGATCTGGGCATGTGTGGGGACATCTGCAGCGGGTCACGACGGACCGCATTGTAAGAAGGTGGATAGGTGACATGTGCACCATTGGTGGTCGGTGTGAAAGAATGAGGCTGATGAGCGCCCTGGTAAGGCCCGTAGGAGAGGTTGTCTGGCAATCCATGCATCCTTGTAAACTCGCTCATTTCTGGCGGCGGAAAGTGCGCCTGGGGGTTGAAACTTTGGTCGATGTTGAAGTGTTGCTGATCTTGTACATGAGATGGTTGATAGTAGTCTTGCAAGTCGACAGGGGAGTGACTGCCCGACACGCCCTGATACTGTGGCGCGGCACTCATGGCATAGGGAGACAAAGTGTGCGGCTCAACTTTGGTCACCATTTGTGGACTGATCGGCGTAATGTACGGCCGTTGGCGGCCCTGTTCAATGGGGCTGATGATAGTGTCGGGTGAAACCTCTCGTTGTCGGACGAGTTCCAGTACCGGCATTGCGATCTGCTCCATGTGTTTGGCAAGATGGACAGTCAACTTCTTCCAGCTACCACACAAGTTACCACAGAACTTGCAGACTTCGTCTTTCGGCTTCTTTGTCGTCTCGGAGCGACAAATATCGACTAATTGCCAAACCTCGTCGGGTTCCTCAAGTGAAGCGTCGTCATAAGCCAGCTTAGCCTTACTACTACCAGAGCCCCTGCTCTTGACTTTTGGTTCGGGCTTCTTATGTTCGCGGACTAAGTGTTGCACAAAATTGTCCTTGCGGTAGCATATGTGGTTGCAATCTGGGATGTTGCATTTCCACCATTCCAGGTGCCTGTGACGCTCGTTTTCATGGCGAACCCAGTCTGCCTTGCGTTTGAAGGATTTTGGCTCCGTGCAACTAGGAAATGTGCAGGTAAAGGGTTGAACGTCTTCGTGAACATGTTTGGTCCAGTCTGAAGGTTTCTGGAATTTCTTGACTTTGAAGCACAGGGAGCATTCAAACTCGGCCGGCAGTCTTTTAACTGGAGGTAATGGAATCCCTGAGGGGAAAAGAGCCGCATTGACGACTCCATCGGCGAATGGGTTCGCGTCATTGTCAGAATCGCCGTTGCCGGCAACCTGAAACTGGGCGTAAACGGTTTCTGGGTCCTTCGCACTCGTGCGTGGCGGCAGGATTGTGGCCTCGCCGCCAAGTTCAAAGCAGTGTTTGCCGGAACTGCATCTCTTCGTGCCGTGTACCGCCTGCGCGTGTTTGACCTTGTTCTCAACGAGTTTCTTGTAGCGGCGGACTTGCTCTTGGCTGATGCGTTCGAGAAGAAAAGGTTCCAATTGTCGATTGAGCTGAAAGGCGTGGGCTTTAAACCCTTCGAAAGTAGGTATTATGTTATCCACGCGAACCTTAAAGTCCATTCTGACGCCTTCTCCGACACTCATACCATCCTCGTCTTCATCCCCTTCATCATCGTCATCGGATCTCTTCTCGGCCGTTGGTCTCTCTTGCATTGAAGACGCTAGGGTAGGCATCGGAGGGCCGCCAAAATGGCTCATAAGTTCAGCTAGACCTGGTTTTGCGGATAGTTTACCACAAGTTCTTGGTAGCTCGCTCTTACTTCGCTGTCGCTTCAGCGCTTTCCATGCCCCAGAAGCTGCCCCTGCCGAGTTTGGAGTGACAGAAGAACTTCGACCAATAGCGGCTAGTTGTCCGGTCATAGCCATAAGTGCACTCCCGGTATCTAGAGGGGGAGACTTTTTCGACCTACCAAAACTTGGGTTGCGTCGGATTGGTGTGATGCTACCAAGAGATTCTCCACGCTGTTTGTGAGCAGCTTCGATGTTAGAGGGGTCAACGACTGCCTCAGGAGTCTTTTTCTTGTTGTTGTTGTTGTTGTTGTTGCTGCTGCTTCTTCTTCTCGGTACAAGGCCGCGAGCTTTGTTGATGATGAAGCTTGCTCTGTGCTCTCGACTCTTCCGGTCCGTGATAGACATGTGCTGTAATTTGTTGTCATCCCCAATGATGGAATCGATGTCTGCCTCGCTTAATCTCCTTCTAGTTCCCCAAGTCGCAGCTCTGGATGCTGTCTCAAATATCGCTGCTTGCTGGTCGTACTTCATCATCGCCGCATTGGAAGTAGATGGTTGGGTCTTGATGCCGGTAACGACGTTACCATCCACAGGGTCCTGCCATAGCTTGGCGCGATAGAACTGCCTTGGCAATGGTTCTTGTTGCTCTGGAGGAATCTCCTCGAGCGGTGGAAACTCATCAGCACCGGCTTCTGCGGAATCATTTCCGGTGTTTGCCGGGGCAGAATCCGCGTCGAGTTCAGACGAAGAGTCCTCCGCATCGTCTCCGCTATCCTCGTTGACGAGCACGCCCGGTCCGGGAACCTTGAAGTCGTCAACAATCCCAAGGCCAAGTGCGTCGTTGTGCGTGTTCGTGCTGTGAGCTCGTGGTCTATTCTTGGTCGATTTACCCGGACTTAGAGTTCTGGGCGAGGCTTCGTCATCACTCAGCTCACTGCCAGCCTCGCTCTTAGCAAGCCACGTCTGAACCTCGACGTTCTTCTCCTGCACCAGGCGCATCTCTTCCGTCTTGTTTGGAGAAGGGACGTACTCGCTTCCTCGCATTGTGGGTTCTATCCCCAAATGGCCACCCGGTGTGGTTGCTAGCCATTCGCCATCATTTGCTCGGATGATCTGCGATAAGTTCGGATCGAATGCACGGGATTGGGTCGAAGTTTCTTCATCAGACGAGTCGCCATCATCTGGCGCCAGGAGGCCAGATGATTTGCTTCCTCGGCTGCGCTTACTGGAGGTCCTCCCCAGATGGAAGCGTGATCGAGAGGGAGAGTCGGCCCTATCGTAGCTCGAAACCATTACAATCGGACTAGCGGTACGGGCAAGTGGTTCCAAGGGGCTTCCTTGCAAGCTCATATTGCTTGAACTGCCTGAACGATTCGGTGTATGGAGTGAATTGACTTGTAGGCTAGGTGTAGAAGGTCTGTGTGCCTCCTGAACAAGTTCAGGTGCTGATGTTGATACACCAAAATCGATGGGGGCGCTTGTATGCATGGCTTGGTAGTGCTCCATGGGACTAGGCGTATTCGTGAGTTGAGGGCTCAGAAGTGAAGTCGGAGCTGCGGTGCCAAAGGGGCGCCTATCACGAGAGGCTGACAGTGTCTGTTTTGCCGGTTGACCGTCGTGTCCAGCAGAAGGCGTGCTCTCGAAGGTAGTCGATAAAAGAGTATTCTTGGGGTCCACCGCTATTGTCCCGGTAAAACTCTGCTCCCAAAACAGGTCGTCTATGCTCGGCGTCGTTTGTGCACTTGGGATACTGTGTGGATATTCAGAAGAGTATTCTGGGGTCAGAAAGTCATAAGTGAAGTTGGAAGAAGACGTAGTGGACTCTTCCACAGGCTCGCCAGAAATGGCCGCTGACAGGGAGTAAGCTTGGGGTATCTTTTGTTCGGGTTCTACATCAAAAAGTCAGATTGGAATGAAACCGAGTGAGCAGGCTACCAACCATCCACATGCGAAGATGTATATCCGTGCGGATATGAGTTAGTCGGCGTTTGGTGGTGGGCTATGTCAGGGGAGTCGTGCGAGTATGTCTTCGTTTGTGGAGGATTCGGGGCAACGGCGCTATCTTGGATATGGTTCGCTGTGAAGGATGTGCGATGAGCAATGGCTGGCATGACGTCGGAGGTCCGTCAAAGGACGACGTATGTTGGTTCTAGATGAACCGAAGCTGGCGGAGGCAATAGACCTCTCCTAGACAGCATACAGGAATGTCACCGATACCCTGTGGGGGTGATATCCTAGAAAAGCACTTTTTGGAAATCGGCTGGCAATCCCGAAAGGAATGATTCGAAACGAGGCGACAGCTGCGCTTCAGGCGATATTAAGCTGCCGGGTGCGGCAAGCGGTCTGCAGGAAAGACACAGGTCAGAGGCCAGCATGCATAACTGCGCACAGGGTCATGAAGTACCTTAGATTCTGGTGATCTTGCTTGGTCGCCGAACCTGCAGCTTTACGCCATTCCAATCGCAGTCCCGACCCTAAACTCGAAACAGACTTGCCATATACAAGGCAGATAGCATGTGGCTGCACTGCTATGTCTTCCCAGAGGTTGTTTTAGTAGCAGTCTGTTCTGAGTGGATGCCAGCCTTGGGCAGGTAGAGTTTCAAGGGGCACGGTGGAACGACAGAGGTACCGCATTCGACGGCTTGCACTGATGTAAGGGAAATACGGAGAGAATGTAGCGCATCTAGCGGCTGTGCGGGAAAAAAAAGCCTGACAAGAGCAGAACAGATGTCGATTGGGGGGGGCGTCGAAGTGGGAGGTAACTGCGACGGAGCTCAGCCTTGTCGGCAGGTATCCACTCAAGCCCTCTTAGTCGCCGGACTAGGCAAAGTTACCAGCCCAGGCATCAACTCAAGGCAGATTCGAGGATTTAGTCTGCGTCTTGGAATCCGCAGTAAAACCTTCGACCTGCATACGCTTTACATTCAGTAGCGTGTATATCTGTCTCATCAAATCAACATAACCGCCATTGCTCCTACTATGCTGTTACATCTTACTTGATCGAAAAGCGTCAACTGTAAATGTAGGGGTCCCAAAAGTAGCCCAGATCCTCCCGCAGCAGAGATACAATTAGTGCCAAAATAAACGCATTCGAGCCCCTCCCGTTTCCGCACGGAGGAAAACGGGTCCAGCACTTCCCGCGGCGCCGTCTTTCTCAAACAGTCTTAGTATTGTGTCGAGATCGCGCCTGGACCTCCATTATCTCCCGACGACGGGCGAGGATGACCTCACTGTCGTTGTATAATGCCATGCCGCGCAAAAAGGTAATAGGCCTAGAGTCCGAGCTCTCCTGTGGGGCCAAATACGCCCTGTGAACGGCATCCCGAGCCACATGCGTTCTGACGCCGAGTACAAAAGTGTGCTCGAATTCCTCGCCAGCTTGGCTTGACGTTTGACTCATCTCATCCCACTCATCTCGCCCTAACCCAGCAGCATTTGGCATTGAAGCTGTGACGAGCTCTCTTTCCAGTCTCGCATAACGCCAAAGCTCAGCCGCCGCCTTCACCACGCGTTGAACCGTGACTGCCAGGGATGACCACTCGTCCTCGTCAGTGAACCATTTGATCTCGTTGAGGATTTCCTCCACTATTTTGTACCCGACCAGACGGATTGCCTTCTTTGCTTGTGCACCTGTATATGCGGTCCTCAAAGTAATTTGCCGCCACGCTGCTTCACGCCTTACGCTTTTCGCACGGATTGCAGCCGACAACCTTTGCAAGAATGGATCAACTCCTCCGCATTGGCAACCGAGAGTGAACAAGAACGGTTGGAAAACCCGCCTGGTGAGCACTTTAAAGACCTTATGCTGAATGTAAAAGACGCGCAGCTGTGTGGCCGCTTCAGTGTGGCCCAAGAAATCTGGTATTCCGGATGGAATGAGCCGAAGAATATCTTTCGGGAGAGCCGGCGGAGGGTTGTAGAAGTGGTCAACTGACAGCGCTGCAATTGAGGATGCAAGCTGCTGGAATGCCTCAACGCTGTGAAACTCATCAGCTCTTGCCGTCTGTGCGATGCTTTTGAGCCCTAGATTAACGATAAGACGAGGAGCCTCAAAGTGCGAACAGCAGCCACTAGCGACTTACAAGAAATTGTCGCCTTTGGGTTTTGCTTGATTGACTAGCCTCAGGCTTTGAAGAAGTCTGTCCACGTTCTCATGCTCTGTCTGCAGCTCGGTATGCTTCGCTTTCCAACTCGCGATTCCTCTCGCAAGTTCAGAAGCTCGATCCTGCTCCTTTTTTCGAGTAGCCTTCAATGCCTGGTGTTCCTTGCGCTCTTTGTCCAAGTCCTCCTGCATCTGGGTGCGAAGGATTTCGAGATCTTGCATCCATTTCTGCTCTTTGCGATTGTGATCCTCAACAATTTGGGCATTCTTCGCCTGAAGGGCACCAAGGCTCCTGCTATGGTCTTCTTCCTGAGACTTCTTGATGGCATTGATCTCGTCAAGCTCTTTGGCTTTGGCGTCCACCTGACTTTTGTACTCGTTCTGGAGATTGCGAGAGTTTTCAAGCTCACTCTTCAAATTAGCATGTTTTGAGATCAGACCAGCCAAATCTAGCTGAGTTTTCGACAAAATGCTCTTCTGTTCGCTGAGTGCTTGTTGATGTTCCTTTTCTTTGGCCGCTAGGCGGTCTTCATGTTGGCTTTGTAGTTCGGTGATTTGCTGCGAATGTGCTTCGCGGACGTTCTGAATTTCCCTTTCCTGGGCTGCCTTGCTTGACAGAAGTTCCTCGTTCGTAGTCCGAAGACTCTCGATACCCGTCTCCAAATTTTTATGGGAATCTTGGAGTGAAAGAAGTTCGATCTTCAATTTCTCATGCTCCTCGGCCAGAGCTTGTAGATCGGCGACCTGTTGACGTAGGACTACCGCTTCGCGCTCGAGTTTCCCACGTTCGCTGACCACGCTTTGTATGACTTTCTCATACTCCTTCTTATTGGCATCAAGTTCAATTCTGAGGTGAGTGAGCTTTTCTTCGTGCTCTTTCTCAGCCTGCTGGACAAGCATATCCTTGGCTGATAGTAGCCCACGTGATTCCTTGTACTCGTTTAGCAGACGATGGATATCTGGCAGCACGTCGGAAACCTTCTGTAGCAAGTGCTCACGATCATCATCACTACCAGACATTGCCGATAGCCCTCCACTATTGACATCGTAAGGCTGTCTTTGTTCCATTGGAGGCGGAAAGGCGGCGTTGTAGTATTGATTAGTATAGAAAGGGCCCGAGCTAGGCATCATCGGCATGTTTGGTGGATAAGGATAAGAGTATTGAGGCAGAGTGGGGCTCATGTTGGGTCCGTAGTCTATAGGTACAATTGTTTGGTAGTGCATTCTAGGAGAGATTGACGGAGACATTGCTGGTGTCGCCGGTGGCGATGATTGGCTGGCCCCGCCGGTTACTGAATTGAGTACTTCTTTAGAATCTCCCTGTCCAGCAGCATCGTTGGGGGCATGTTGTGGATGCAGATCAACCGAGGATAACTGCTCCTGCGAAGAAAGCTTCACGGGCGCCGGCTTTGGTGTTGGCGTTGCGCTATCTGGAACTTCCTCAACACTGGGCTGTAGTGACCTGGGTTCCCCCAGTAAGCTTGATTGCGCGTGAGGTCCCCCTTTTGATGAAACATCTGAAACAGGCGATGGCAGAGCTGGGTCGACTGTTTCATTCACCGACTCAGGCTTGGTCATCTGAGTCGAGAGGGAAGTTGAGCTATCCTTTGACCCTGGTTTGGGTGTCGAAACATGGCGAACGGGTCTAAGCAGAGGGCTCTGCCTTGTAGCCGGGATAGTCACTGATGTGTCATCGTCGAGGTAGGGAAGTGATCTTTGTGAAGTTAAAGACATGGTGGAAGGAGTGTAGAGACCTGTAGGTTTCGGTAATGCGCTTCGCTCAGTGGGCACGCTGCGCGATGACACAAAAGATGCGGGAGAAGCAGCTCGATTGCTAAGTGACGGTGCAATTGCCTCAGATGATTTTGAGACCTTTTTGGAAAATTTCTCCCGACCTTCATGCGAAGTTCTGCTCGAGCTCTGGTTCTCTGAGTCTTCTCTCCGGCGCCCTCTTAAAGTTGCAGAGGTGTGATATGAAGTCGGCATGACCGGCGGCACGACTCAATTAGTGCACTGTTCCGAAATGGAGAAAGGGGGCTCGCCAGCTGAAGGTGCGGCACGTGAACAAAGACTAGGAGAATGGAGAGAGCAGTTCAGCATGCCACGTGTGCTCGAGCTTGCAGACTCCTGTAACTCCAGGACATGTAGCAGCTCGCTTGCAAGTTCGATCAAGCCAAGTAAGTGAGGCGATAGAAGTCCCCTTTGGAGTACTAGAATTTCAGGAAGACGGAAAAGTTAAAGCAACAAATGGGAGGAAAGTACGGCCCAATTGCATTCAAATTCTACCTGAGATACAGTGGGACTCAAACGGTCAAGCAGATTAGGAGTAGGAAAAAGTCGGATGCAGCATCTCAGATAGATGCACCTGGAGCATTTCTGAACGATTTTTGCAAGTGGATGGAAGGAGATGGACGTCTGGCGCGAACGTCCGGCTCGGTGGCAAGAGGCGATGTGCATTTTGGGCATCTAGAGCGATGAAAGCCTCAAATTGCTACCCAAAGGCGGTGCCATCCGCGTCAGACCGCCAACTATGATCTATTAGGCTCTGATGCATACGGCCATCCTATTTTCAGCGTCGAGACATGCTAATAAGCCAATGACTACGCTGAGCGTTGTGAAAGCGTTGGCGTGTCAAGGAATGATTGGGCAACGAGATGGAATTTTGAAAACTTTTCTCGCCGCCAAGAGCGCACCTCGGTCCGACGATTTTCCGCTTACGCTAGTTGCTCGGTCGAGGTACCTCCCGCAAGCTCGAATGCGCTATCTTGGGTGAATTGAGCCCGTAGCACCTCAAAATGATGCTTTCAAGAGGAGCGAGAGCTGCGGCTCGCTCATCCACTCGGTTCGCGCATGGCCAGCCTCGCAGATTCGACTCCCACTCGACCGGCCACGGAGAAAGCGCCTTCAATGTAGCAGGCGGGTCAGGCAACGAATCAATGGGAGTACGTGAAACAACATCAGCGGAGATGGTGTAATCACTGACAGCTTCACAGAGAGGATTTTACGTTGCTTTGACGCTGGTACCTTTATCAATGGTCGCCTACGCCTTTGCATCCTCTTCCGACACACCTGTTCTCACCCGCATCATTGACGCCTACCGAGCGCGGTCAGAAGAGGTCGACCGAAGGAACACCCTGCATCAGATGGCTTGCGAGCAGGCTGCGATTGACAGGCATCTGTTTCATGGAGAGAAGGACAACATGATTGGCGTGGACTTGAGATTTCCCGAGTTAGTAGTTTTGACATCCTGCCCGCAGACTGATCTGGTGAGAAGCTAACTTGAGGGTCGCAGGAGGTTCAACCAATCGTCACCATGGAATGTCGTGGCAGGTGAGGGAGGAGCAGACATGGGTGAACTGATGGAGCACTACGCAAAGAAGGATAAAAAAACGGAAGAGACTCGCTTAGCACGGATGAAGGGTGGAAAGGTGGTTACCGTCTACGATGACACTACCGGAGGACGCTTTCCTAGCTGGATGCCCTGGGTGGGAACAAAAAGAGAAGTACCGCCAGGTTTCAAGGAGTAGGGAGGCCATGTATCCGAGCCACAAACGCAATTGTATATACCGAAACAAGGTCATGGTGCATTTTCTCGCTTATGTCATCGAGATCTCGAGGATAACTCTGCCAACCCCACGGTCTGTGATGTTGATGACTTCCTTAACCAATCCACCAACCTTCCCTATCTCTTGTACAAATTCTGGAACGTCACCCCCAACGCCAAAGTAAATGCGTTTGGCTGCAACAAACGCTGTTCCGTCACTTTTCATCGTTCTCAGCAGGTCCGTCACAGTGTTCACAAAAGTAGCCAATGAAGCAGGTGAGTAGATAGTCTCCGAGGCCAGGATGATCACGCTGTGCTGGCCTGGAATGAGATCAGCCTCTGACATGGACGAATTTCTGACCAAATCCACGAATGATTGTCCCCACCCTCCAGATATGAAGTCGAATGAGACGCCTTTGCTCTTGCAATCTTCCCTAAATTTTTGAGCCATGTCCTCGTTGATGTCATCTAGATCTGCTTCCCCAAAAGGGTCCTTCCGGGACCCAGTATCGCCTCGGTTGACACAGAACTCCCACCATGATAGCAGCAGGTTTGGCATGGTGACTAACTTCAGTACTTCTTCGTTGTAGTCACAAAAGGTGAAATTTACACGCTCGGTCCCTAGCCGCGTCCTGCCCCAAACGTGTCGAAGGATAGCGAGTGATGGAACTCCGCTACCGGCACCCAATTCGATCACCCTCAAATCCTTGTCCTTGGTGAGTGCAACATGATTGGCAACAAATGCTGCAAGATCTATGGCGCATTCCCAAGTCTTGAAGCCGCCTTCGTAGAGCCCTGAGCTCAGATCTCCCGTATCAAGGCCGGAGATCAAGTCGTCATTGCCATTTCCCTCCAACGTGGATTCAGCCATCAATTGAGTACGAATGTCGAACAGAGAGCGCCGGGGTATGGTGAAAGTTCTAGCGTTGATTGCAGAGGCATTTTGACCATATTGTCTACCCTGACTCGGTGAAGCATTATTGCTTAATGGCGGAATATCAAGATGGTTGTAGAAGAGACATGAGGGGAGTGTGGAGAGCTGGCCAGTATATTAGGAGCTGTTGTAGGATGAAGGATGATAGTAATGTAGAGAGCTACGATATCGGCTTCGGACTGGAGAAAAATGTGACTTGTTCCCTAGTCATGATTGCGGTGAAGTCGAAGAAGCACATTCTCCAGAGGAAGATTAGCATCTAAATGGCCGTACTGCTTACCAGGTCTTCGAGGCTGTGCCTTTTCGCAGGTAACGAAGGTGTATGTATCAGGGCGTTGTCCGCTGAGTTCGGAGCTCTACCAAGCTCAGCAGCCTCATCACCGTCTATGTCTTCGCCCACGAACCCAAAGGAAAACGCAGCCGACATGTCTGCCCGTTTTTCCCTTATATAGGCGTTTGCCGCAGAGCTCCACGAATGCAAGGTACGAAATTGCCAATGATGGTTTGCCGCAAAAGTGGATGGGCAAAGAAACTGCCAAGAAAATTTGGGGTAAGTTTCGGCTCGGCACCCGTTACATTGGGGGGCTCCGGCTAAGAAGGGTAGCCAACGGGGCACCCGGAAACCCACATCATGTTTGGGCCGACGCAGCTTAACATTTTCCATTCCAGCAATAAGCAATAGTCCAAAGTGCGGACAGATGGATTCGGCATCTTCACCTGGTCCAGACAACCCGGTTACCAAAATACCACAGAAGCGGCCTCGCCCAGTGTTGTCCTGCTTGGAATGCAGGAGAAAGAAGCTCAAATGCTCCAGAACGCTGCCCTGTGTACAGTGTACCAAGGCGAGTCGCGCAACACATTGCTCGTACAATGAATACCCTTCAGACGTTGCTTCTTCGGAGGCCGTGCAAGACATATCCCACGCGGAAGAAGGTGGCAGAGCGAGAAAAATCGTTCGCGGCATGGCATCAGAGCAGCACCAAAAAACCGAAAGTCTTTCACCTGGATCTAACACTAATTTGACATCGTTACCGAAGCTTGGAATCATTGAAGATCTTCAGAAGCGGGTGGACAAGCTGGAAAATCAACTCAAAGGCCATGCTACTACCATGAATCATCTACGAGATGACGGATCTGACGACGAATATCGGGCAAAGCGCTATAACGTAAGCTCCAGGGGCATTATACATCTCAAAGATTCTACAACACGCTACCACGGCCAGAACCAAAAGGTGGCGCTGTTAATCCATGTAGGTCTTCATTGAACGCACTATATATTGAGAGCTGACAGTAATAGTTCGAAGAAGCGCGAGCTTTCATGAAAAAGCTCCAGACCAGTTCAGATAACGAGAGCATTATTGAGATCCGCAATGGCCTAGCATCGCTACAACAATTGTGGTCACTTCAACCGCAACCGAGAGCTAACGAGCAGTTTCTGGACAGTACAGCTATTTTGCAGCGAATGTTGCAGCTCTTACCCTCTCGGAATCCGTGCAACAAGCTCGTTTCCATTTACCTGGAAAATTTCGAAAATGAACTCAGAGTACTTCACAAGCCGTCATTTCTATCGGCTGTTGACCATTTCTGGGAGGCGCACACGACAAATTTATTGCAATTCTTTGACTTTATTCCACAGTTGCTGTGCGTCCTTGCAATTGCCTCGAGCCTAGATGATTCGTGTCTCATTGAAAACGAAAGCACTAGAGGACATGGACTTGCGTCGATATACTGTGATCTCGTCAAAATTTGGCTTGAAGGCCTAAAGCGCAAACAGAAGCTCAAGTTTTCAACATTACAGACTCAGGCCCTTCTCCTTATGGCGAGGCAGAGCAGTGTAGAACGCGTTAGGGACATGTGGAACGCGACAGGCTCACTAGTCAGATCGGCAATGACTATAGGCCTACACAGAGATCCCTCTGAATCTTCGCAGATTCCTATTTTCTGGGCTGAAATGAGGAGAAGGCTATGGGCGACTATCGTGGAAATGGATCTACAGATATCCCTTACCTGCGGCATGCCAACTATGGTGTGTGCCACCGATTTCACATGTGGAGTACCTGCCAACGTAAATGACGCCGACCTAACTCTCGAAATGAGGTGCCCTCCGCCTCCAAGGTCGTTTGCTGAGTGGTCGGACTGTCTGCCACAGGTCGTCCTTGCACAATCGTTACGACAGCGACTAAATGCTGCCCGGCTTTTGGGCAACATTGAAGATGGCCTGGACTATAACGACATCGTGGGCCATGCAAAAGACCTTGAGAAGATTTTGCAGGATCTTCCCCCGCCCCTAAAATTTAATCATCTGTCTGATGAGGATAGCCAAAGGCCAGGACGATTGATGACTCGGGTCTTGCTTGATGTGCATATCCGCAGGACGATACTGAACCTTTATGGCCCTTTTGCTCAAGCTGAGCTCGGCGGAACAAACTTTGCCGAAGCACGCAAAGGCTTCGTCACCTCGTCTCTGGTTATACTTTGCTACCAAGATATTTTCGACCCAGATTTTGCTGACCTCGACATGATTGCTTCTCCACGATACTGGGACTTGTTCCACGTATGTTGCAAGAATGATATGATGCATGCGTCATTGGGTCTCTGCTTAGAGATCAAGCGGTGGAACAGCAAGTCCCGATTATCCGAAAACAGCAAGCCAGAGACGAATGGAAGGCCTTCGCCACATGCTCTCGTTGCCCCAGAGGCACCCGATCCGGTCTTCACAACATGGACGAAATCAAGCCTAACAAAGACAGTCGAGGACAATATAGACCCCCTTATGCGACGTCTTGGTCGTTTCGGAAGCGATGCAAAGGACTTGCTCTGTCTGTCCATCGTCTTAAACTCGGTCCGAACCAATCAATCAGCAGAACAGAAGGAAGCCTTGATGGAGAATGGTATCCGAGAGCTTATCACTGCTTATCAGCAACATCTCCAAAAGACAAGAAGGAACACGACCCAGGGCAATGGATTGGACTTGGCCGGAAACCAGTTGGCCCCGCTCAGTCAAATTGATACTCAAAGCACGCCTGCACCTCCTGATTTCAGTTTTGGGTTCCTTGCCGACTCCGAGCTCGGCTTTGGCGACATCGACTTTGACTTGGCCCAAGGTTGGCAGCTGGACAAGGAGTGGGACTGAAGGGAGCGCGATGGACGCCATCTCATTCAGGGATCAATCGCAGTTATTGGACATCTACCTCCACCAAAATGAAGACCTCTCCAATTACCCTTTAGTTCGAGATCACGGGTGTACTCTTATTCCAGTTGTCCTTCTCCGCAGCATCGACAAGAAATACAGCAACGCTCTTCCGAGATATGGAGGGCATGAAGCCTGACCCTTCCCCGGTGTTGCCATGCTCTCTGACTGATCTTGCTTCTTTGTCGGTTAACATAACCGGCCGTGCCAACACGAATTGAACTCCACTCTCCTTCATCTCCTGATCGACGAGGTCGTGGTCCAGATATGTGTACAACAAATTAGACGTCTTTATGACTAGCCGCATTAGACAATTCAGATTTGGGAAGGAGTCCCCAGTCCCAAATGCCGACATTGTGACAATTTTGGAGATTCCGTGCTCCTGCATCACAGATACCAGGTTGGCGTGTGAGTCAGCCATGAGCCGCTTAGGAGCGTTCACAGCCGACCATGCTAAGACGGGTCAGCCGTACGATCAGCACTGGCAGTTCTGATTTGCCAAGGTGGATGCCGAAACGGTTATCCAAAAGGTGATGGGAGAATCTATTCTGGAACGCCGGAGACAGTGTCACCGGCTATGAGTAGGACTTACGGTTGTCTGTTGCCCTTGTGGGATTGAGTGCAACGATCACGGCTCCGGGACTGTCACCAGGTGCAGCGGCAACGGCTACTTCAATATCCGCCTTGTTCAATGGTGACCCTTTATTTTGTTATCTTAGGCCCTCGCAAGTGCAACAGCGGTACCCTACCTCTCACTACTGTGAGGCCTGATCGAGCTTGCACTGAGTTGGAATCTCGGACAAGGGCCGTGACATTGTGCCCTGCAGTGACTGCCAGTCAGATTGTTGCCTGCTAAAAGTCTGAAAAAGGTTCACTCGCCTCGCTGCAATGCCTCTTCAATGATGAGCTTTCCTGTCCGTCCACTTCCACCGATTATCAGAAGTCTCATCTTTGGTGAAAAATATCCAGGAAATGTTTCTGGAGGAGTCTGCGAAAAGAGAGCACTCGATTGTTGCAAATCAGAAAGGTCCCAGGAATCTTGTGGCCCGGTCTGGCGATGGAACTACGAAGTTATGTCCAGCAAAAGACAGGGGCGAGTCTCAGGAGTATATAGATCAAGGAACGGCAAAGGTGTAGAGCCTTTTACTAGACCAAGACATGACCAGAGACATTGAAACCTCGTTCAATCCATTCCAATCCCTTTCGGATCCGGACGCCGGATCCGGATCCATTTCGGCCGATCAACCACTTTCATCAGCCGAGACGATTCATTGACAATCATTACCGGAGATATAATCGAAGATTCCTCAGCTAGCTCACGAAATCCCTGCTCCAACTTTCGGCATTCTTGAACCATTTCCAATCGGCCTTACTCCAGCTGTCGATGTCATTCTTCTAATTTCTGCTCATCTAGAACACACTCCAGACGGCCTAGTCCACATTTTGTGCGATCCCGCTCAAAGTCTAGGCGCTCCTTCTGCAGATGGCTGCGCTCCTGGTTGAAGGCAACGCAATCCCAGTCCAGGGTTCGCCGGGCACAATCCAAATCTTGCCGTCCTGGTCCGAGTCCTAGCAGTCACTTTACAAGGCGTTTTGTGCTTGCTCGAGCTTCTAGTGCTCAGATTTGAGTAGAACGAGGCTTGCTCAACTCTTCCGTCACGGGTTCGAGCTCTTCGCGGTCGCGTTCAAGTTCACCTTCCAGTTGCCGCCGTGCTTGGGCAAGTTTGCGCTGGTCAGATCTTGGACCATGAAACTGCACCTCAAAATCCCTTAGCATGGTTATGAGCTCCTGGCGCTCGTATTTCATTGCTTGACGTTCCTCGTCAAGGTTCACAAGTCTCTGTTGAAGACAATCTTCCCCCTGCTTCAGCGCCAGACGCTCCTGGACGAGCAAGTCTCGTAGAGTTGCAACCTCCTCACGTTATTGTTCAAGGTGTCTACTGACCTTGTCTCGCTCCGCGAACTCACACCGAAACTTTTGCCGTGTCGCCCGTTCTGATTAGGTCAGGAGAAGCGAAAGGCAATGATGATGACATGGTCGGGCCTCGGCGTGACATCTTGCAAGTTAAGTCCAGTGACTGGAAATCTAGACGAGATGTGGGTACTTTCAATCTGGCCAGCTAGTCGGGTAATCCGAGAGCGAGTGTAAGATGAAGGACAGAATCGAGATGAATGTTTCTTTGGAATTTCGAGCTAAGTGAACTTATGGCCAGCGGATAGGAGCCCTCACGGATCGAGATAGCTTAACAAGTCAGGAGTTTGCGGTAGGCAGAAAATATGAGGAGAGCCATAGTCTGTTGGGGAAATCTTGATGGTAAGTCGAGCGTCGAGCATAGTCGGAAGGATTTATTTGAGCAAGAAAGGTGCGAATAACAAGCGTTGATCGGGTCACGGAACACACGTTGGCTCGCTTTTAGATGAAATGATGCAAAGTGTCTCAATTACAGCGCAGTCATTGACGCATTCTTAAAGCTGGTCCTCGTTTCCCTTCCATATCCCTATACATTTTTCCGAAAGCAAGACCTTTTTACCCGGCGTGAGCCCCCAGACGCCCTCGAATGCCGCCTTGAAACTCCGTACACCTCGCTGCCACCTGTACAATGGAAGGCATGGGCCGGGAAATGCTCTTTCGCGTCTGTGCAGTGAGCCAGAGGGTATTTTTGTACGACAGAAAGACTTGCCAAAACAAAAGAGAACGGGCAAAATGATTCAAAGCAGGTAAAAGCAAGGGAATAGGTCTGTTTTCTTTCTTCCCGTAGCAACAGATCAGAACCCACGAAATGGGTCTTCTGCTCGCGATGACGACGCACTTCCATCAATTGGCATATCAACGGGCATAAATTCATCAGCACCTTCCACGCCCCAATATCCGACATCTTTCTTCCAGCCCTGTTTGGTTCTGTAACTTCCCTTCGGCCTTGCAGAGACAAATTGCTTGTCAAAGAATGCGTCCATCTTCACCGTGGTCGCTTGGCCGACGTAGTCTGAATAGGCGTTCGACTGACTGGCGCTTGGTCTGCGGCTTCCAGGCCCTGTCGCACTTGCCTCACTGTCTCTACGGCTGCCGGTACTTTGCATCCCCAAACTCGGTGTATAGACGCCTCTGTCCGAGGTGCCTGCAGCCGTGCTCTGGCTGTACGTCGCACTTGGTCGCGGTAAGCTGGCAGAATCTTTCTGCGAAAAAGACCTGAATGAGCTTGGTGGCGCGCGTGGGGCCGTATTGCTCCGCTGACGCGTGTGATGCGAAAATCGAGGTATGCTTGGCGGGAATGCTGCATCGGAAATGGGATCATATTCGGCGGCGAAGTCGCCATTGTTATAGCTCGCTAATCCTTGCATGACGGCATCCGCAGTGAAAGACCGCGGACCAGTACGTGTTAAGCCCTTGGTCATGAGGATTGAATCTCGTATGGTCCTCTTCCGCAGAGAGCCGGCCAAGGTCGGGGTTGGCGGTTTGGCAGGTTCCTGTGGGATGGGCGGTAGGGCAGCAAGGTCGCTGAAGCTTAGAGGAGAGTGCGAAAGGAATGAGAGGGCTGTCAGCCATACGTAGTGTCGTTCACGAGTCGTGGCTGTGAATTTTAGCGCTCTTTCGGGTGTTAGAACCAGAATTGAGCGGTTGAATTGTGATGCAGGACTAGCACCCTTTGGCATTGGGTTGTCATCCTTTACATCAAGCACGGATTGTACAGTCACTGTTCATGTGTCAGTCAGCAGTTGAAGAGAAAGAGATGTTCGAACTTACGCTTCCGACCACTCTTTCCCAGCAGCGCAGTGCCAGATATTGGCTGCTTGCTGCTCCACATAATTGCTCGCTCGTAGGGTGCTACCCATACCCATCGCTTGTGACGAACGCCAGTACTGGTAACATTTGCTGAGATTTCTTCTGCGTTCCTGCTTGGGTCCCAAGCCGTAGGCTTCGATTCGGGCATACCAAAGGACTTCCTGCGTCTGACGTATTTGTACATCCACTCGCCCACCATAGTCTGTGCAATGGCATCGACGACGGAGGTCTGTTCCACAGATGAAGCGACAGATTCAGCCTTGGAATGTGATGGCTGACGGTTGGTAACAGGCGGTGGCTTCACTCCAACAACACCATGTCTTCTCTTAGAATCATAACCGTCATGAATTGGTAGAGGCGGAAGACTGGGCAGATCTGGCACGATTGATATCCTCTGATTGAGTAACGGCGACCGACTTCGTTCTTGTTGGAGCTGGTGGCTCGCAGAGATAGAAGTTGCAGATCGTGCTTTTCGAAGGTCCAACCTATTGGTTTTCCCTCTCCTTCGTTTTGTAGGCGAAGTTCCGCTTGTTGGTGTAGTACTCCGACCACCCTCACTGGCGGATTTCTGAACTTTCCTGGAGCTGAATCGGGTGGGCACGGCAAATGGCGGCGGATCTATACCAGCAATCGGCGCGCCTAACGCTTTGGGCTGGCTGGATGAGTGCGCAGCTGTGCCACTAGATATCAAAACTGCGCGTCTAAAATTGGGTTGTTTCGAAGAAGGTACTCGCCTCAGCTGCCTGTAATTAGAGTCTGCGTTTTGCATGGCCGCCTTTTTCGGTGGGCTATGTCGACCTATCAGCTCGCGGGGCATGTTCGGAGGTAGACTATCCTCCGAGAGCCTGAGCTGCTCCATAGCGGCGGCTTCACCGGCTTCAGCAGCATGCGTTTCACTTTCCTCTTCAACGACTGGATCATGAGAGATGAGTCTGCCAGACTTCAGAGTGAATTTCATCGGCGGGCGGCGGAAGAAATCGTCCTCATCCAAGTTCTCTTCTAGCATTCTGTCTAGCTCATCATCGCTTGGCTCGTCAAACCCAGCGAAAAGACTGCTAGACCGAATAGGCCGATTGAGAGAAAGTTCTTCGTCTGCCGCTAATGGTCCATTATCATTCTCGGGAGGATAGGGAGCGCGTTCACGCATTGCGTCTCTCAATTCTCTTGTTAGAGTGGTGGGCAGTTGATGAGCAGGCGGGGGCTGGCGATATCGCCTCCGGGAAGAATTAGGAAGCGCTGTTGGTTGTGCATTTGCCGGAGCCTTTCCAGAGCCTAAATTGTACGCTCGACCAGCCAAAGGAAGTAGATGAGGAGGAATCTCGATCGGTCTTTGATCCACCCTAATCTCTTCTGTTTGCATCCCGCTGGACACATAGCTTGTGAGATCCGAGGCGCCGACCTGGGAAGAAGCGTTCTTGGTGCGTGGTGGTAGCACAACGTCTGTTGTGGGTGTGGCAGGCCGCGACGACGGGGGAATGATTGCGATGGTCGGAATAGGATGCGAGAGGAACTGGCCGATTCGTCCGAAGACGGCTGGCACTTTGTCACCTGTTATGTCTGTCTGTGTAGATGAAGACTTCATGTTCGTAGGTTCTGCAAACGTCTTGGCTGTGGACAACTCATTACCGTCGATGTTTGCGCTCGCATCTCTGAAGCTAGGCAGGACTTCTGTCGTCTGTGATGACGATGAGACCATCACTGGAGGCGCCGTCTCGGAAAGAGGTTCCCAAGTAGCCTGCCTGGAGGCAATGCCACCAAGGACAGAGTTCAGGCCTTTGGCACGTAGCGGGGGTTTCGATTGCGGTCCAGCGGTCCCTGCCTCCGAGAAGATGCTAGGGAAGGGCTTGCTATGGGATTGAGCATTGTTCTGGGAAGGCAGGCCTGGCGATGGCGGAGGCGAGTATTGTACAGCTGAGTCGACGTACCGAGGCGACGGCTCGCTCGGTTCTGATGACTCTTCTGTGAATGGTGGCATAATCTCTAATGGTCTCGGAGCGTCTTGAAAATCGGTTATCTCGCTCTCGTCGAAATCAAGGGGTAGTCCGAGAACCCTGTATGCCTTCTGTGATCTCCTTGACTGGGCTGACATTGGTCGGTCATGCTCCTCCGGTAAAGCATCTAGTGAATATCGATTATGTTCGTGAATGTCGTCCATGATATCCGGCTCTTCCTCACCTCGGGCGAGCTCATCAGCGAGGCTGGTGGAGTGTCCATTTATGAACGCAGAATTTGAAAACCTGTATCCACGTGCGTCGCTTCTATCTGATGCCGCGCTTGCGCTCCGATGTTCCAGCCCACCAGTCCTGTGCTTGCTGGGCGAGTCAGGATGAACAGACCTTTCTTCACTCCCGGTCTCGTCGTGGTGGACGTGTTTGTTCAACTGCATTCGCGCTACCTCGTCCAACACAACCTTTATCCGACCCTCAACAACATGCACCTTGGTCTCGAGTACACGTCGTTCAGCATCCCAAGCCTGCCTATCTTTGTCCCATAAGGCTTGAGTGCGTTCAGCGTTCTCTTCCTGGCCGCGAGCTTTCTTCTGGGACAATTCTAAACGCTTCCTGAGATCAGCGAGATCGCTTTGAGCTTTGTCTCTTTCCTTAGCGATCTCATTAATGGCAGATAATGTACCTCCTTCGAGGTGCTGCATCTGACGTTTGAGTAACCAGCTTTCTTTGGTCGTGGCCGCCATCCTCTCGCTAAGTGCTTCATTGTGTTCTTGGGTTGAGTGGAGGTCTGTCTCGAGATGCTCGATGTTCTTGATTTTGTCTTCAAGATCTCGCCGCAGAGACAGAATTTCCGACACTAGAGAGGCATGCAAGGTTGGTGTGAATCTTCTCGGATCTAAGGGAGAAATGGTCTCGTCGGTAGCAGGATCAACGGAGTCACGGCTACCCCTCCGAGCAGACTTTTCCTCAAACGGGAGTGGTGGAGGTGAAGAGGAAGGCGACATGCTGCCCAGCGTGTGAGATCGTCTAGATCTTGAGCTGGAAGGAGTGCGGTACGGGGTGTCTGTAGGTGAAGGTAGCGAAAAGGTCGTCTCCTCTTCCATGTTGTGGTCCATGATCAAGGCTTAATGCGAAGCTCTGTCTCACTTAGTCTCTCGGGCCTTTGGATTCACCCTCGCACCAGCAGTTTGCATTGCAAGCACAAGAGAATCCTGCGCGGCGTCTCAGGCGGTAAGGAGGGTGTTCAGCTCTTAAGAACGTAATATGCCGTAGGTATGGGAGGTTCACCGATCCATAGGAACCATAGGAAAAATAGACGACCGTCTCTGGCAGGTCTTGCTCCAATGCTCGTGACTGTGCGAGAATTGAGTGAAAGGCGTGATCTTTGCTTATGTAGCAACGAGGAGAGATTGGTGGAATTGTAAGGTCACTTTCCAACGCAGGATGCTGAGCGGCGAAAGCGAACGCGGAAGAGCAGAACGAATGTACTGGCAGTGAGGCTCTCAACGGGGAATAACAGCAGTAACGAGCGCGCGATGGGTTGTGCGTTATTGATGCCGACAAGTCATGCTTGGTGAACGCGCACGACCCTAAAAGTCCAGGGCACTCGATGACTTTCAAATTCAGTGAGCTGTGTGAACCAGCAGAAGGAAGAAGCACTCACCCCGGAAGAAGCTTGGGCTGCAAGATCTCCGATGCCGCTAATGCAATGGGGGTGGCTTTTGGTGCCTGAGTTTCAAGCACTGACGCCCGTTTGGTAGATGTTGGTGGGCAAGTCTCTTTTTTCAACCGCAGTCACTGGCGAAGTCTAGTTGATTCTGAGTCAGGAGTTGAAGACGTCGCTTGGAGCAGCGTCAGCAAGGCAGGCTGTGGTTTAGACGGACATGGAGATGAAAGGGCCATCACGGTGGCCGCAAGCCTGTGATGAGCACAGGCCGACCAACAGCCTCTATCGCAGAAGGAGAATGGTCGCAGAGGACAAAGCGGGGACAAGTTTGACAATTGCGCATATCGGTTAGATTCCTGCAAATGAAGCCACCGAAAGCCTGCTAGTGAGCTGTCAAATTCGTCGATGCGAGCATTGAGGTCGGAGAATTTAGTTTCAGGGGCTTGAGATGGCTTGCTTTGATTGGGACTGAGGCGGTCAGGTACACGGACTAGGGAGAGTGGGAAGTGGGGCGCCTAGAGCATACGAGGCGTTGGTAGTGGGGTTTGGTGCGTCGGGCGAGCAAACGTAGGGAAAGGCCCGCTCCAAGCCCCACCAGCCTAAAAGGCGACAAAGGCCAACCGGAGGAACGAGCTTGGTTCAAGCTCCAGCGAGATTGCAGCGGCGGTGGGGCAGTGGAGAATTTCATGGACTCTGGGCCGTCGGGGATTGTTTTGGTTCCTGGCCTGGGCCTACTCAGAACCCCCCATGCAGCCCGTATTGATAATGGTTCTTGCTTTTTGGATTAGGCGGCACCGCCCCAAGATAGCGCGTTTCAAAACGTGCAGGCCGCATTTCTCCGGACCTGTTGATCTCCAGCTCGTCTTGCCCTCCCAAACCAAGGGAAGTACACCGTCACATTCACACCCTGTCCTGCAGATAGCCAGCTGAGTCGCTGTTAGTTCGGAGAATATACCTGCACAATTGATCTTGTGAGATGGCTCCTGGATGGCTTTGATAATGGGTGGGAGAGGACTTAGGGAGACGCGAGAAGCGCGCTAAGACGCTCCGGCCAAACCTTGGGGGGGGGGGGGGGCAATTATGGCTATGATAACCCAAAGTTCTGGGAATCTCCCAAGATTAGAGGGCCACTGTGGCTTGCCGCTTTTCGAGATCGCAAGCAGATCTCAGCCTCCACTTGACCTGACTGGGATCGGAGTTGCATTCGGACCTTGAACCAACTCCCGCAGAGAACTTGTGACGTGTGATGAGCATGTCAGGCCTGCATCATGCAGTTTGTGTTGGCCGCACAAGAAGCGGTATGAAGAATCGACCACACAATACTCCTTGATTGTGACCTACCCAGCCATTGCACTCACTACGCTGACCCTTCTCTGATTACCTGACACCAGAAAAAAACAATGTCGCAAAAGTCCCCCAAGATTAACATGCCATTGCGTGAGCTGGGCTTCTCAAATTACGCACTTGGCTAAGCTTCAGGGGTTACCTGGCCAAGTCTCAACGCCAACCCTGCCGCATTCATATTAGTCCTGATTAGTAAGACGAGTCCTGCGCAGCGTTATAGTGAACGCGTGGAGACTTCCCCCAGGTTTGTCTCAAGTTTGATCTGCACCGCACGCGACACGAGAGGATGCACCTCTCCACCCAACTCCCTTCTACACCATCTCTGGGGTATCTGCAGCCCTAGTCTGGCAGTTTCATCGACGAACATGGACAGTATCAATGGTGAACTCTTTGTCTGTCTGATGGTCCCGCTCTGACTTGGCGGAGCCGCACCAGCCCCAGAAATCCTCAATCATTCTCTTTACTACTTGGGTTAGAAGCATCATCCTTCCAAAGTCTGAATATAGTCTGCCTATGCACAAGCGATAAGGATCTCCTCATTGACACCAGCCCAGGTCAGACGTTGGTTCAACGATCCTAGTACCAGCAATAGGCCAACTTCATTCTCCACCCTTCGCACTCTGATCTATATCTCTCTCGCAACCTCCTCAAACCCACCCTCCCCAAGCTTCACCCACATATCAACCCACCCCTCTTGTTTCGCAGCCTCTACTTTCTCTTTACTCCATGCTTCCTCATTCTCTCTCTCTATATACACTGTCCTATACCCACAACCCTTCGCCGCCTCTAAATCCCCCAAATGCGCCGCAAGCAACGCACACTCGTCCGTCCTCACCCCTAGCTTCTCCGCAGCCCCTCTGTACACCTTCTCGTGCGGTTTATAGGCCCCAAAATCCTCCGCGCCCAATATTCTCGCATACGGCAACTTCCCAAACTCTGCTAGATCGGTCAAGAGCTGCGTGTTCCCATTACTCAAGGTCGCCGTAACAAACCCCAACTCATTCAACTTCTTCAATCCCGACGCACTATCTGGCCATGGCGCCAACTTATGCCATATCCTTGAAATCTCGTCGAGCTCTTTACTCGACCACAGCTCCCCCAGGCCCTTCTCTTTCAGGAGGGACTCCAATGAGTCTCGAAAGTGCTTGTCGATGGACTTGAAGCCCGGCGAGCCAGTAGGGACAGGGATGTAGGAGTGACAGAAATGGAAGTAGGCCACGCGCCAGGCTTGGGCGAAAGCTGGCCAATCGAACGACGAGGCGGTCTGTCGGGTAGTAGAGGAGAGGGTGACGGCGCGGCCGGAAGAGAGGGTTTCATTGCATGATTGCTCGAGGTGGGTCGTTACGGAGCCGCGCCAGTCGACGACGGTGCCGAAGACATCGGTAAGGAGGGCTTTGGGGCGCGGGAAGGACATGGCTGAGTGGTGGATGAGGATGTCAACCAAGGAATATGTGGGGATTAGAGTAGACTAAAATCGTTGGATTCGAAGCAAGGACCAAAGAGCGCGAATCAAATTGGACACCTTTAAAACAACCTGACTGAATCATTATCGTGACACTTGATGTAGAGTAATCCTTCTTACTTTCAGTGTAGACCTACGTCCACTGCCGCATGAGAGTGGGAGAGAAAAAGAAGTTCGACTGGTATCCAATGTCACAGCACATGAAGAAATGTGGGGAAGCCAAGTGTGTACCTGATCTTCGGCCGTTTACTCGTACTTGTCCTAGAAGGGCGTAGAACCATTTCAATCACGTTCATCGTCATGCTTTCGAACTCAATGAAAGGATCCGCTCATACCCATGGATGGATTTCCCAGCCGCTTTTTCAAATCGCGGTGACTTCGCTATCCGCAACCCCGCATAGCTTCCCAAGTTAGCAGTCGAGGCACAAAGATCTGCTGGTCGGCTATATAGTTAGGTCGCATACTTCCGATTGGCTTGGTCTTTGAGGTCTATCTAGAGAGACTCTTGATCTATGGATACGGAATAGTCGCCATCGTGTTGGATACTTCTCCCCACACCTACCCTCCCCCTCCCTCCCTCCACGGCGGCTCGAAATCCTTGCCATTCAGCAATACACGTCTTGAAAGCGATCAAAAACAACAAATCCGAGGTGCAGGAGAATTGACATGAAGGCGTCCTTTTCAAAGTCCCAAGTACCACCAATTCCTACCTTCGCGCTTGCCCAAAAGAACATTCCCCGCACCGAACAAGGAGCAACCATGTAAAGATACCAACACAGTGGTCCTCAAGTAGGACAATCGACACCGGGAAGGGACCTGGACAAGGGATCCTGTACATGAGGGTGCACGCGATCTGAAATCACTAATGCATTCCTGCATTAAGCAATATCTGCATACCAATTTCTCTCCGCGGCCCACATTTCCTAGGTGGACAACTGGGGAGCAAAAGTCAAATTGCACAGCTAATATCGACTCTCCGACAGTACTACCACTACCGCGGATGAGCAAACGCTTTTTCTTGTGCGGGAAACCCTAGACTCGGTTGCATCACACTCTAAGCTGGATCTATACCATTTTCCTAACTGCACATTCAATTGACGCTGGATGGTCAGCTCTTCCGAGCACTTACTTCTACCACTTCCGGAGCGCGTCCTTGATGTTGGCACTGGCACTGGCACTGGCACTGGCACTGGCATTTGGCCCATGGATTTTGCTGACGAATATCCAAGTGCTGTAGTCGTTGCTACCGACCTCAGCCAAATTCAACCTTCTTGGGTCCCTCCAAATGCAAAATTCGTGCGGGAAAGTGATTGGCAATATTCACCCGCCGAAGCCTTTGACTATATCCAGGGGAAGAGTCTCGGAGAGTCCATCGCTGACCGGCCCCTTTTTTTACCGTCAGGTTTACGCACCTTTGAAGTCCGGTGGATGGTGCGAGATGTAAGAGTATGAAGCCTGGCTAAAATCGGATGATAGGACGGCTAGAGAGACTGGCAAGCGGATTTTAGAATGGCAGCAGCTCGTGGGTGAGGCGAGCACAAATTTAGCAAGAGATTCAAAGTAGCCGAAAATGCACAAACAATATTTGATTGATGCGGGTTTCGCTGGCCTTCGCGACGGTGTGTGCAAGGTTGTGGGCAATCCAATGGATGAATCAAAATCCCTCCCGACAAGTTGTAGGTGCTGGTTATAACGTCCAGGTCTCTCATCGGTCCCCGACCCGAAAGATCATAAGCTCAAGGCAATTGGAACGTACCAGCTCGTGCAGCTTTTGGGTGCGCTATTCAATTCGCATGGGCGGTCTGGGTGAGCACTACGTGGAGCCTACGATTCTTTTTGGCAGGCGAGAGTTATAAGCTCTAGCCTAAAACAATGTCTATCGATTGCATATATGTTTGGGGTATCCAGTTCTTGCTCCATTCGATATACCGAAAAAGGTTCCCTACAAAGAAGAGAAGTGTTCTGATGCCTCTAAAAGTTCTCCTTGCCCCATACGAAGCTAAATCCGGGCTCCGAGTACATGTTACACTTGACGTGCAACTGACTGCCCAAAACCTTCGGACCACAGAAGAAGACGCCCACTTCGCCTGATCCATGGATCTTGCGTACACTCCTGAAGACCATGTCCCAATTCGGTCGGCCAAAGTTGGTCGGCGAGCGCAGGCCAGTGATGGCGTCGCAATCCGCGCTTGCATCGTTGATCATAATGTTCGTTGCGTCGTCAGGTTTTATCTTGGCAGTAAGATGCTACAGGCCCCCCGTTAGTGAACGCGCTCTTATCGATTTTTACATGATCAGTGCTTACCGTGTGGATTTCAATCTTATTCGTATAATCCTGTGCTTCGATCGCCAAAAGCAGACTCTTAAACCATTCTAGAGAGCCAAAGTCCCTGCAGATCCAGAAGAAGTAGACCTTCCGGAGCCGTGTCCGCTCCCGAGGCTCGTTCATGCGGTACCAGATGCTCTTGAGAATGGAGGCAAATGGCGTGACACCGATACCAGCTCCGACAAGAACGGCTGTTTCGAATTTGAAGACATCTTCCGATGCGGAGCCGAAGGGACCGTCGACGTATATTCTGGGGAGAACCTTTCTTATCGTGGGGTCAATATCGCCTTTGGTTTTTCGATCAACGCTGACCACTGAGGCCATCGTCTTGGGCCTGGCCTTGTCGAACTGGCAGCCCAAAGCCGATGCAAGGGCTTTCGTGAAGTTTCCTTGTGCCCGAACGTGGACAGAGATGTAATCTTCCTCCGGTGCGCTCGTCAACGTGAACGGATGATACTGCCATATCGAGATCTCAGGACAGCAGAGGAAGATATATTGCCCGGCCCGCATTTTCGTGTGCTCTTTCTTGATCTGTATCTCGACGACATTGCTCGGATGCTGAATAACTTTTGTGACCACGGTCTGGTGCCTTCCTCGCACTTCTCGCAGAATGCGCTCAATCAGATACACGAAACCGCCATACATCCAGAACTTCCAGAAAACGCCGATGCCGCTGCAGAAGGGTGCGCTATCGGGTTTGATCATGCAGAATGCCCCGTGGATGCTCCAGAAGGCAAAGAAGACGATGAAGAGGTGATGGACGGACCAGAAGCGCTCGTAGTTGGCACGGCGGGGCTTCTCGATGGAGGTGAAGAGCATCGCCATTAGAGCGAAGAGCATGACGTAGCCAGACCAGCCAGGGCCTGTGGTAAAGTTTGCAAGGACAAAGCCCTTGATTCCGAGGTTGTTCTTCTTAGCAAGCTGCGCGAAGTTGTTCCAGTGCGCTATTGTATGGACCCAAGTAAAGAAGACAAGAGAGTATGCGACGACTGCGGGAAACTCGTCAGATGGGCATGACAGTCAGGGGAAGCAGGACGTACGCTTGTGGAAGCTGATGTTCTTGTCTAGAGCTGCATTAGTACACTGCTGGGTTCCATTTGGGGAAGCAGCAAACTCACCAAACTGTATAATGCCGTTCAGAGGTGTTTGTCTTGCCAAGGATATGAGAGTCCGACAGACAGCTGGCAATCGTCAGTACGCCCAATCAGTTACTGGGCGATGTTCCACAGCACTTACGGAACAGTATCAGGGCAATATCGAAATGAAGGACAAGCGCAGCCGCCCGCGCAATTGGATATGTGATGCCGAAAGTCCCTCGAGCACCTGTGAGGTTGTCCTTGAGGTCGTAGTTCACAAAACCGAAAGCAAAGACCATTGCATGCACAAGAGCGAAGACAAAGACGAGGAGCCGCCTGGACCCCTCGTTGACCATCCACCTGTCGTACTTTTCCCAGAGGGTCAAGTTGCGCGGTGCATCTCCGCTAACCTCCCCTGACATCAACATTCTGGTCAGAGGCGGTAAGCGCGATCTCTCTTCCGCTGCGCTGTAGGTGGAAGAGCTCCTAGAGAGCGTAGTGTGTTTTTCCATGGCTTATACCGCCGTAGTGTTATACTGCAAGAGACTCCGGGGTATCCCAACGTGCCTGAGGATTTGGTTTGGCAAAGGACGAGGGACTCCCAACCAGCGGGTTAAAATGAGGGACAGGCGCTCTACGCCAAAGATGAAACTGAAGGGAAATGAAACCTGCCAGAGCATCTGTTAGGGTGTTGCGTACGGTCTTGCTCAAGTGATGCTTACCAGCTTTCCTTCTAACCCAGCTCAACTTGGCCTGCAAAAGCACTCGATAACAGAAAGGAAAGGGCTTGGAGGAATTGAGAGTCCGTAAATGTAATCACACATGTGAAAAAAGAAAGCCGAGACGTTCCCGCCAGGGGTATAGGGAGCCTAGCAAGGAGTGGGATGGGAAGCTGAAGAAAGCGGGGCCGATACTCCAGATCCACTGCATAGTTTTGCATTATTCACATCTAGAAAATTTCCGAATGGTGAAGCAGAAGGGCCATGGCTACGTTGCCACTTGTCCTAAGCCAGCGGGTGAGAAGCAAGGGCGGCAGCTGTTGTCGCAAAACTTGGTCGTCTCGCCTGAACAGATGTGACAGGAGGATTAAAGGACGTATCACACGTGGACTACAGGCCTGATCAGTTCCAAACAACCAACCCGAAGCCGCGTCATGGTCAATGAGAGGCTGAATGATAGGCCGAGGCAGTGCGGTGGAGCAGTAAAAGGGGATTGTGGGAAGCAGCCCCTGTTTGAGGATCTTCCCATGTTTTTGGCGCCGCCGTTTCACGCTTTCATCACTAGCTCTCAACTCTGCCTAGCTCAATGCAAGGCCTCGACGAATTGGTGTCAATTCCAAAATGATACAGAGTTACTGTCGATCCTTATCAAATGACAAACTTGGACTATGATGCGCTTCTCAGCGCCGACTCTATCCCAGTGCTGCGAGGAACCAAACATATTGCAACGCAGGAAGCAAAGATGTGCTTTTCGACAGCGGCTATTAAAAAATTGGCATGCTGACTCCCAAGCAAGCATTGAACATAATGATCCATCCCGTGGGAATCTAATAGTATGTAGATGTAAGCACACATGTGGAGAGTTGACAATAAACCCCATTTTCCAAAAGACAGCGGGTAGGTTTGTAAGATATTCGCTGTGTTGAAGGTAACTTATGTGTTTTGGAAGTGCCGATTTGGTAGTTAACACTTGAGGAATTCAAGGGTTTGCCTGCCTATTGGCTAGATTTATTTGTCGCGTCTGCAAACACAGTTCCCACGTACAACAAAAGGCTCTGATCGCGAAGCCTTGGGGTGGCCTTGATGTGGCTTCGATTGGGGTTTGATGCGAGCAAATCAAGCGTCGATCATAGCCAACGCCTACCCTTATGAAGCCGATCCAGATGTTGAATACCCATACACGGTGTCGAGAAGGCTTGTGTGAGCAGATCCCGTTCACGTGACGGCGTCCTGCAACGATACAACGACCTTTAACAGGACACAGAGACAGCCAAATCACGCAGCCTTCACGATCTAACGTCCTGCGACAAGGCCCCTTTGAACCCTACGCAGACACATTTCCGATTCCTAGATCTCCTCGCCGAAACGAGACTCTCGGTGTATACGGTTGTCCTCATCATACCTTCAAAGCTCTACATCCGCCGTCGGAAGGGTCATATTTCAACACCCATACTTCCCCTACAGCCAAAATGAAGATGCAAAGCGTAACTTTCTCTCGCCATGCCACCGCGCATGCTACTACAAAGTCCTCGAATTGCAGATTCTAAAGGTGTGCAGTATAATCGCGAAGTAGGCTGCTCCAATCCTGTGCAGCAATAGCAAGTTCCCATTCCTCACATTGTCAAACTTCATCACCTTCTCCAACACGCTACAACCCACAGCTTTGCGGCTTGGTCAGATAATCATTTCCCAGACCTCGAACATAGCCATATTCCTGGCTTGAAATCGTTCGCTCAGTATAACATCACTCTCTTCAGCAGCCTACGTCAAGATCGGAGGAAAGAGGGTCGGAGGCTTGGGCCTTCTCTGCCACACAAGTGTCACTTTCGAACCAAAGAGCTGGGGGCTGCCTTTCCAGCTGGCTTGATGACTTTTTCACGTCCAGTGGAGCTGGCGTAGCCCGAATTCCGAATCTATGGACATCCATACAGAGAGGGTAGGCAGGCGCTAATCACCCTCTGCTCAGTGTGCTCAGGTCCTACTCAGGTTGCTCACCCTTCTGCTCACCCTTTCTCAGTCACATTCATGCTCCTTTCGTCCAATTCCACGGAAGCACTGGCCAGAATCTGCTCGAGCACGCTCGCTTCCAACACCAAACCAGATCATGGGTCAAAAATTGAGTGGAGTAGACATGTGCTACCCACTTAAGAAGATCATAACGAGAGCCCCCCCGCAGAAGTTCTTTCCGCTTCTCCCGCCCTGTCAGACCGAGTCAAAGTTTCAGGGGCCGTAGGGTACAGGAGCGCGACCAAAATGAACACTGAGGCCACCGACAGAATGCTACCAATCCGCGGGCCTGGCACCAGGTTAAGCATAAGAAAGCTTTCGTACTGAGGAGGCAATAGGAACGGACGCAGGTCGCTGTGTATAAGATCAGCACCAAGGGGCAACGAACGGCAATCCATATTCAACGTACAATCTGTTGTCATTGGGCGAACATGCCTCCGTATGATAAGCCGGGGTCAGTGTCGTCATTTTATGCCGATTCATTGCATAAAAGTGGTAAAATCGCTGGGCTTGTCATTAGCACCTACCCCTTCCATCCAAACATAGGCTTCCGAGAAAGCAGTTTAGTTCGCGGTAGCACTTGCCTTGACCTTCGTGGCAACCTCAATCGGTTTCAGCTTCCCCTTCCACTCATGCACCAGCTTCTGGAACATGCCGTACGGGCCGAGCTTCAGCGCTTTTCGGCAGGTTCCAAAAGTCGAGAGATCATCGTAAGTCATGCCCATGTCAATTCCGTCGGCCTGAACGTAGTCTTTATGGGCTCCAGTTCGGCGGTGGGGGTTGGCTGTGAGGAATTCGTCCAAGATTGGTAGACAGAACTCCGTACAGGCCCACGAAATGAATCGCTTCAGGTCTTTCTTGGATATTGGGCCGATTGGGTTGATATGCAGACGAAGAGTCGTATCTGGTATAGTATCCACGAAGGCATCTGACAAAATATTCCGTTAGCGATCGAAATGAGATACCGCAGTGTGTGTCCATCAACATCGAGGTGACAGAAACTAGCTATTGGTTCTACTCATCAGGGCGGCACTTACGTTTGACGACCTTGGCGACCTGTGGTTTGGTGGGTCATCTCTTCACCCCGCTTTTGCTTGACATAGAACCTGATAAAGCCGGCAATTTGGCCAATCTGGTCCACGTCTCTGTCTCAGCTCGAGCCTCAGTATGACCGTCGCCAGTTTCAAGAGCTATCTCTTCTGGTCGCACTTGTTCGAAAATAATTTGAAGCCAATCGCTCCGTAGCATCTCATTAGGGTCCCAAGTCGCCAGCTCAGTGGGAATCAAGTCGTCGTCAGACCGATTCCATACATAGACACCAACCTCAAGCGGAATGACAACACCCTCAAACATTTCGATCTCGATGATTGCTCTTTTGAAGTCGAACATGCCGCCGTAAAAGCGGTGAATGCTCTGTCTCTGCGAGTCGTGAAGTCCGAAAACAGCCATACCCGTCACCTCATCCCGTGGGTCATTGCTGGGCGACAACGCAGGCCACGGACCTCCCTTGACCGCATGCAGTTTGTAACCGCGCAGAGTGGCTGCTGTCATACTAGAAATAATACCTTGAACGGTAGTGCCATTAGTAACAGCTCGTATTGTGGCAGGAAACATGAATGCACCAGCAAAAAAGTAAGGCAAATCTTGAGAAAATCCGAGTTTCATCTCCAAGCGGAAGTTCTCGATATCATCTTTGCGTAATAAGTTTTCTATAGCCATGACGAAGCTCTTGGGTAGATAAGCAGTCGCGTCAAAGCCGATCTTCTGGAGTATAGAAACTGTCTCGGAGAGCCCTCGTACTGCTCGTTCTTTCCCGATTTGGCTCCTTCGCCTTGATTGATTGGATCCCAGCTGCTCATCGCCTTGACCGACGAGAGCTCCTTCTGGCAAAGGAGCTGATACAGCGGGACCCTTGGCCACATCTCGTTTGGGCATGATTGCGAGTAGTTCTTTCGCATATGCTGCAGCAGTCGCAGCCGCGTAGCCTTGCCAGACATCATTCTTGTGAGTATCGGAATAATCACAAATACCTCAGATGACAAGGCATGGGAAGCTTTCCATCAGCCCGGCGGCCTCCATCTCAAAGCACAAGACTCCTTCTGTCTCAGCTAGGTGATCACGAACAGTCGCATCTTTCAATAATCGATCCGCTGAGGCTATTAGGCCATAGTGAACTTGGATCATATTTCCTTCATCCGCTTCATGACCACGGTAAGGTCTGGGAATGGTGGTCTCGTTGTTCACAGAGCAACAATCTGTACATGCACGAGAGTCCTCTTGGTGTAGATAAGGCGATTGAAACAGGATGTCCGTTTCGGCAGGTGGTCGGCGGTATTTATTCTGTAACCGAGGATTACGCTGAATAACCTGGCTTATTGTTTCAGGTATTTGATGTCCACGTCGCTGGTGGAAGGCATCAAGCTGTTGGACTGCCGTCAACAACACTCGTGGCGGGGCATTGAGATGTCCAACTGGGGTGAATGCTTTGTTTTGGACCGTTCTCCCAAATTCGTAATGAATCACCCCGCCGGTTCTCCCGGTGGGAGCGCTGACCACTATATCTCCGAGTCGAATGTCTTGTATCCTGGTCGGAGCACCTCCCCCAATGCCCACCATGAGACCAAAGCGTATGGAAGGGAAACTGTGCAGCAAATCTTTCGCCACCGTGGCTGCTGAGGTCAATCCATATCTGCCTTTCGGGAGACAAGCCACGACGACATGGAAGTCGCCCATACGACCACAAGTGTATATGTTACTGTCATCAATCGAGGAAAGGGGAGGAGTGCGGTATTCTTCGTCGAGGAGCTCGCATGCAATGACATATTCGGTCAAGACTGCGCAGATCCATCCTACTTGGTAGGAATCCGCATTTGGCGTGGTTGATTTCATGGAGGAAGAATGGCAGTGGACAGATTAACAGTGGAGCGCAGAACTCGTGGATCGAGCGACGACTTCGGCCATTCGTTGTAGTTGGGCCCTAGGAGGCGGAACTTGGTGGGGAGGACTATTCCAAGTAAAATCTCATGCCATCTAGAGCTGCGCACGAGGAGAGACGATGCAAAGACTCAACTTGGAATATTCAACCAGGAGCAGGTTGTACGGCCTCGATGTTGTGGTAGGCGCGGGGCCGAAATGATGGATGTTGCTTCGCCTAGCGCCTCAAGGCACCAGAACCTCAATTTACTCTACCAATTCAAGTCGAACTCACTCCGTCCAAGGTTCATTGGCAAGAGCGAGATCCACTCTCACTATTCCTTTGTTTTTTTTTTGGCGAGTTGTCACTTCAGTTAATTATGGCAGCCACAAATGCCAACCAGACCGGATATCTGTCAGATTTCCTTACTGAATTGCTTGCTATCTTTCTACCTGAGGGATATGCAGTTACTTATAGACATAAGGAAATGTCGCCACCGCCCTCTTGTCTTGGACAGTTCAGCTTCCTGTCCGGCTGGAGCTGTGGGTTCTTTTTAGGGTCAAACTGGTTCCCCGTTCGTTGGTATTCTTCTACTTCAAAAGGTACACCGTGACTTCGCCCATTGCGGCCAACACCCCAGTTACACCACAATGCTGCCCGCCCCTCTTAACTCGATCCCACCTTCCACCACCGCCATCAGATCTATGTTGCTAATCTTTGCGTCCGTAACCCCAGCAATGCCGGTGCCTAGGAGAACAGCAATAACAGAGACTCAGCAAACTGGTAAGGGCGTAAAACTCGTTAGCGGAGTAACTTCTTGGCATGATCTTCTAGGGGGCACGCCTAAGATTTAGTTAGACTTTAGCTAAGTAAACCTGTAACACTCCCAAAGAGGGGGCACCTCGTGAGCGCCTGAGCAGCTGCTATCTCTAGCCACCTTTTACACATCCTACCCCTATTCTTGTAGGCGGCCTCACCCGAGAGCACTTTCAACACCATTTGCCAAGAAGTTCCCGAGGACGTACACGCCTACCAACGCCTCCCCATCTTGATCCGGTCTCACCATTTCTACCAATATAGGGGGACCAGCAGGGACAAAAAGGGTTCTGACTATCTACTAGGCACACATAGGCACCAATACATGTGACTTGGCCTCAGGTCACGTGCTGAACCGTGATCGCCAAGATGGGGTGGTCCGGAGTCATAGTGAGGATCCCACCCTTCAGCCTTGCGCTATGGGGAATAGAGAACGTCTTGGACAACGTTAGAGGATGAGCCGGTGGCGGGGTGATCACGAAAGAGGATAGCGAGAGGATAAGTTCGGCCAGGCTAGTGGGTATCACTTTGCGTTATGGTTTTCAATGGGACAATGCGGTCGGACAGAGGCCTATCTCAGGGAGCGACTCATCCTTGAAATATCTTAGTGCTTTCATCGGCAATGATGATTGATTAGAGCAGTAGACCGAATGGCCAGTGCAAAGGGGGTCGGCAGGGCGATTTCATTGGTTCGGCAGGTGCACCGCCTCAGAACAATGATGAACAGGCAGCACAAAGCTCACAGCCACAAATCACTATATGCATTTGCGCAGGGGTTCTTAGCCAACCAGTTTTCTGCCTAAATGCCCGTAGGCATATAGAGAGACATATCTCTTCTTCCATTTGTGATTGAACTTTGTTGCCCCATTACCTACCATTCAACTCCGTCGCAGATCTCAATTCGTAAAACAATGGAGTCTCACAAACCCAGAGCAAGTCAACCGCAAAGGGTACCGCCAGCGATCCCGCTCGCCATCTGGTTCTCGCCTCGGAACCACAGCCGAACCCACCTTTCGCACGGGGCGCCGCGCGCGATCGCTGCGTCGCTTTCAAGAAGTCCTGGACGAAATGGAAGCAAGCAAGGAGAAATGGGCAGCTGTGAAAGAAAAGTGGGCAGCAGAAGAGGAGCGGCGTCATAACCTTCCACCAGCAGAGAGACTGAAGGAAGACGGCCAACAACTATTACGTCAACTTGAGGACAATGACCGTATGGTCTTCTTGCTTCAGGAAACCCCTCTGAGACACTTCCGTCGGGCACGATGCCGGGCCGGAGACTGCTTTTATGTCCAGGCGAAAAACCCGAACGGCCGCGACATCACGGACGACTATCGTATTTGTGTCGACAAGGGCGTGTCTTATGACGGAAAACACTACTATCACGTCCTATGCTTCGACTGGATGATTGACCTGGAGAAGCTCATTCCATCCAAGTTCAAGATGGCCGGTGCTTCATGGCGATGGGGTCTCATCATCCGGAAGTGGTTCGAACATAAAGGCTGCATCAGTCTAGACAAGGTTGCGGCGTATCTCGAGGAACAGGAGGCATACGAGAAGGAGCACAAGGACTTCAGCCGGGAATGGATCATCTGGTCCCGCAACCATCGCGAATGCAAGGCCAAGCCAGGCCCATGCCCATGCCCGCCGCCGCCCAAAGGTCCTGACAAGCCCGTGCTCAAAGACTACACAACAAGTGAGGAGGACGGATGCAATCTCTGCGACGCCTTGGAGCATCCGCGAGTGGGGGACATGTGGGAGGAACCCGGGTTTGGTAGCTCAATTCTTGGGCTTCCGGTGACGGAGGTTCAAGATGGGCCAGCCGTGTCAGAATGTGCCTAGACTGGAAGAGAAGGAAGAAGCACCGAATCTGGGTGAGCCTGCACCCCCGGCAGATAGCGTAGGGAAGGAAGTGCTATGGTGCTAAGGGATTGAAATACTGGGGTTGTATTGCATAAAGGATACCGCGTTTGAGTAGGTTTAGCGGCGCCTGGTTTGTCTTGCGCAGCCGACCGCACTACTAGGCCTTGCTCTTATAACTCCCATTATGTAGAGAGCACATGACCGTACCTCTCGTAACACCGTAGACCTAGTCTCTGCGCGCAGGCTTAGTGGTACAGATCCTATCTCACTGGCTAGATTCTATCCCCTTCACTGCCGACACCTCGTGTAACCCCTGGGCAAGGACCCCTAAAGTTTAGAGGCTAAGCCCCAGATAGGCGCCTTCCGGCAACGACCCGTCTAAAGTTTAGGGGCCAAGCCCCCAGATAGTTTAAGTTGCCAAAGTCCCCGGGTGCCAAGGCTACCACGAGGCGTCGGCAGTGCAAGGGTTACTTGAACCAGGTCCCCAGCATTGCCACGTCACTTAGCCGCAACCAACTACACTGATAAGAACTCCACCAACACACCATGTATTCAGCTCGGCGGGCCCAGACTACGCATAAAGCTGACCCCTACCTCAACTCTATTGGCGACATTTTAGAACCACGTCACTGAGGGTTCTCCTTGCCCTGCAAGCTTGCAGAAGAAATGGCTGGATGCTGCGAGGCTCTGCGCGCCCATTTTTCGGCTCTCATGTCAATCCCGAATAATCAGCTATTCGATAGACATATCGAAACTCGGCTTCTTGACCTGCTTGGTCTCTTGTTATGTTGCGGACTTGCTAGTAAAGATCTCAAGGACTTCAGAATGATCGCCTTCGCCTTGGCTTTTGTGTTCCTTCTAGGCTTCCCCTCTACAGTCGACGCACAGAGCGGTAGCGATTTCTCCAACAATCTTTTCAGCGATCTAGGTTAGGCTTTCATCTTGCAAGTCACTTTCTAACCTGCTCATTCAAGAAGCTTACATCTGCGCAATTCACGACAGGCCCGCTTCTGACATTATTCGGCGAACAAGTTGCAATTCAATTCCTCAGTCACAGCACCTCGTGGCTCGAGAATTTGATCTTTTCATGCGCTCCAATTGGCATCCTGACTGGCGTCGTTTCAGCCATAAGAGTTGGCGGAAGTCGTTGGCTAAAAGCCGTCATTGGGAGGGCGAGAGAACCAGAAGCTGATGCAGAGCTTGAACTCATGAGGTGAGTAACCGTATTGTCCAGCACAAGCACACCATTTCTTGCTTCCATGAACGAATCTAACCAGCGAAGCTCCACGTCTTCGGATATTTGTGAGCTATGGAATGGAGTCGGTATCGTCAGAGTGGTTGGAACGCCGTCAATTGTCGAGTTGATATACCGTATCCCGGAAAAGGTGCATGGCTCGGACACAAATGGTTCCGCTGAGATTCACACTCTGGCTACTGCAAAGCAGTCCGGACTATTCGTTCTTAGATCAAGCCGCATCGGCACTGAGAAAGACTTAAGCCCCGAAAAAAATTCCAAGACCAATACCGAAAGCTCCCTGAGCACACTGGAGTCGAACTCGAGCCACCTGGCGGCACCACCGAATATCTTCTTCAATGTCTCCGGTGGTTCTGCAAATCATTGGGAACTAGTTCTTGTTTCGGTGATCGGAGTCTTGTTGCAATCAGGGGTCCTAGTGTACGACGGGGTCATAACTTATCACTCTAGAGCCAGGTTTGAGCCAGGTTTTCACGCATATGCGTTCCCCTTCACTCTCTTCGGTACTCTTGGAGTCATGTTAGGAACATTCATTTGCGCATATGTTGTTGAGACAAGCACAGATGAAGAAATATGGGAAGCGGTTGGCCCAAAGAAAGAATCTCTTCAGACCGTGTGGCTACAAAGAGGCCAGTTTGTCGGCGACCAGGTTTTTAGATCCTTTGCTATTTACGACGTTCTGAAACAACATGTGATAAGAACTTCACGGAAATCACCCGACTTGAAACGATTGGAGGTTTGGGCATTTTTGGGGTCAACACTTGCCGTAATAAGTAGGTCAATCCAACACCGTTTCAGCAATTCAGTTTCTGGTATTGACATTGATCCAGGTTTCGTCTTCCAATTTATCGGGTAAATATCCCTATACACACCCCTACCAACTTTCGTAATAGAAACTTACGTCTCGCAGACTTCGTGCGATACATTGGTCGGCTTCTATCGCTCAGTTGCTCGCTACTTTTATCATGGTCATTTTGAGAGTCGTTATTCGTCGAAACATCTCTATGGTGCCAAAAACCGACGAACTAGCAGAAGGCTATGAACTCGACATAATGGCGAAGAAGATCAACGAATGTAAGGACTGGAGAATACTAACGGTCCCCCTTCCGGAGGCCTGTCAGGGTAAGAAGACCAGCTCGGAGATCTCAAATCTTGCTTCTCGCGTCGTACAAAGCAGGATCAGGCTCACGGAGCTCTCTGGATGGCCGGTGCAATTTCCTGACACGATTGAACAAGTCAGTCAAACCATTCAAGCCATAATGAATCACCTGTTTAGGATGAAAGGAGATGTTGCCATTAAGAAGGACTATCAACAAGCAACAGAGTTCGCCTGGACCTTACCTGTTTCTGTTCTAAGAGATTCAACTACAGACAGTGGAGAGCTAAGAATCATGCTAAGACGAACAAAAGTCGACAACAAGTGGACGCTGTGGCAAGTCAATAGAAATGATGTTGAGGCAATCTTCTCACTTTGGATGTCACATTTCCCAGCAGGCTGGATATCAAACGTTGCCCCAAACCTTTGGGTTATTGGCCCTGACAACATTTTGAACCGTATCACATATGACTGGTGGATATGCCGAGGAACGCCGAGCATTGAGATCCAAAACGCACAAGACTGCTGCGGCGTGGACAAGAGCCGAATTTTCAATTTAGGCAGAATTTACGGCGAGGCAAAGGACTTGGACTCAACTGGAGAAGAGCTCCTGGGGATTGTCATCAGAGCCCACTTACAGCAATCATGTGGCCAATATTTGGTAGGTTCTTTCTTGAAGAGTGCGATACACACGGTAGAAAGGCTTGAAGGGAAGACAGAGGTTACGACCGGCGCCGACGGATATCCATTCACCCTGGTCAATGAGAGCATTCGGGGTATTGCTGAAACGATGCAGCAGTATGGTTTGGCCTCAGCGGAGGATTCGTATCGACTGGTTGTACCACGGCTCGATGAGGCAGGGATGCTGCAGGACCCTTTCGATATCCTAGAAGATATTGTGACCGCTTACAAGAGGCACGAGGATATAGATGACTTGTCGCAGCCCAAAAATCGACAGCAAGAATCCCCATCGCAAGCTACCCATCAGCGACTAATCCATCTTTGCAACAGAAAAGCGCAGTCGCTGAGCCTTCAAGACCGCTGGGCAGACGCTGGCAGAACGTACATGCGACTCATTACCGTTTTGAGCGATGTCCTGGGTCCCCAAGATGACCGCACAGTGCTGGCCAGACAGGCTATGAAACAATTTGCCAGAAATTTCGTGGATGAAAAATACCAAAAACCGCGCCGTGGAAGCATGGGGCAACCAAACAAACTAGACAATCCATTCCGGCTTCACGCAGCAGCTGCTCGGGGTTACTTGGACTTGGTTCACAAAGCATTGGAAGAGGGGGTCGGAGTAGATACATGGGATGACGAACATGAAACGCCAATCTCCTTGGCCATAAAGCACGGCCATTTAGACGTTGTTCGCTTGGTCATTTTCTATGGTGCTCCGGTCGACCGCGAGACGCTTTATGGTGCGATTGATGAGAAAGGTCAGAGCCTCTATTCCAAAGGGGACAAAATAGTGGAGATTTTGCTATTGAACTTAGGGGACAAGACACAGCTACTGCTGGAGGCTGCTGCAAAAGGCTATAACGTTATGATGAGGCTTTTAGTCAGCACAGGAATTGACGTGGCGGTCAAGGATAAGGACGGATTCATGCCACTGCATATCGCCAGTAAAAACGGCAGCGAGGGAGTGGCCGAAGTTTTACTGAGTCATGGCGCAGACGTAGCAGCGAAAGGTCCGAATGGGCAAACAGCAATACATCTCGCGGTCACAAATGGGGACATCAAGCTGATTCAACTGCTAGTCGACAATGGGGCCAGCGTAGCAAGTAGAGATGAGCGTGGGTGGACCCCGCTACACTTGGCGGCCGACGGCGGATTCACCGACATCGTCCGGCTACTTGTGGCGGAAGGAGGTGACCCCAATGGAAGGGAGCAAGAAGGACTTACGGCGCTGCACCTCGCCGCCAAAAAAGGGCACTGCGCTGTCGTACAGTGGCTTATTGAGCACGGAGTCGACCAAAAACAAAGGGACAATGACCAAATGACTGCACTGCACTGGGCAGCCAAAGAGCGCCATGAGTCAGTGGTCAAGCTACTTGCGCAGGACAAGGCGAACTTGGTGGCCAAGGATAAATATGGGCGGGATGCACTGAACATTTCAGCACGGGAAGACGGACGCGAATCCGTCACTCGGATCCTGGTCGAAAGAGGTGCCGACATGACATCTCGCGAGGACTCTGGGCGCGGCTGCTTAGAATATGCTGCGTTACAAGGACATGTTGAGGTTGCGCGGGTGTTGATCGAGAACCGGGCCCCGCTGGACAATAAAGACGGGTTCGGACGCATGGCGCTACATTATGCATCCATGGGCGGTCATGTAGCGATGGTGAGACTACTCGTGCAGAAAGGTGTGGATGTCGACGCTGTTGACAAGGATGGCTGGACTGCGCTGCACTATGCGAGTCGGAAGGGGGACAAGGAGGTGGAACAGGTACTACGCAACGCCGGCGCCAACACCTCATGCAAAGATCGGCTGGGGCATAGGCCATCGCACTATTTCGAAGATGGCGGGGAGGCGAATTTCTGGACCAGAGCACTCCCGCCGCCATATCCATCTAGAAGTTTGGTGGACCCGAGTAACAAAAAGGACGGGAAATAGTGTAGATCTTGAGGTTTGACCAAATTTCGAACCCCTTGGCCTATTTGTCCACTGGACCGGTTCTAAGGGACTGCTTTCAGGACACTGGATTTCCTGAACATGGAATAAAGCAATACTTGCGACTGCCCGCTGACGAGATTGCTGTAAAGGAAATACTGATGGCTTGATGACAGGGGATTGCAGAAATTGGAGGTTCAAGCTGAGAAATATCTCAGGTGGGCTGGGTCAAGGACCGGAGGCCAATTGCCAGTACAGAAATCGGGCATAGCTCGTTGAGCCTACTCATGGAAAGCAAGATACTGACTAGGTATGGATTAATGCCTAAATTTGTTGCCGATCGTTCCACTATCGAACCCAACTTTGCTAGACCCGTGGCGTCGTACTTCTGGGAAGCTTTGCAGGAGCAGTCAGGGTTGCTAGCGCTCCAGCAAGAACTGGACGCGCAGAAGTCTATTTCGGAGACATCAGCCTCGTACCTTTCCTAGGCTTCACTTTCAAGCTTACTTACAGGACATTCTTTCCAGATATCGAGATTATGGAGTGTCGCTGATACTCCTTTGCAACTGATGTCGCCATCGTATATGCAAACAGACTCCATGGACAAGATCTCAGGTTTGCAAAGACAACTTTCGAGTTTGGGATGTTCGGGGAGAGTTGGGTAGCAGCCCGTAGCTTTCCTTGCAAGCTGAAGTCATGTTCCCCCCCTAATCTTGCACTCGGTCTTGATTGCGTCACAGACTGCAAAGGGAGCAATAGTGAACAGCGAGGACAAGCGACGCTAGTGTGGCTGTAGTTCATCCCCTACTAAAATCAGTGTCAAAGCTGCCTGCTACACCCCTGGGCCAAGTTGCTTGGGATTTGAGGAAAGCCATTCACAGACTCGAGCGTTCACATCACCGCCGTTACGAAGGCCAGAGTAACAAACTAAAGTTGGAGATGCATTAATCAAAGGGCCGAGGTCTATCTGCCAATAAAGAGAAACCAGAGAGGCCCAGTAAAGAGTCGTCAGAGCTCTTCTTCTAGCTCTTCTTCCATCTCCTCTTCCTCATCCTCATGCTTGGGCACGTCCATAATAGCAACCTAGGTATAGACCGAGCTGACGAGCCTTCGAGTCGCCCGTAATATGTTAAGAGCACATTCTCGATCCCGTTTCTTAGCTCTTTGCTAAAAGTGAGAGGCGATCTCCAAGAGCCCGTAATTGACGTGAATTTCGATTACCCAAGATCTTGCATTGCTTCCGGGTCGACGTTTGCTTGAGCCCCACGAATCGCTATCCACCTGAGCGATATCTATTCAATGAAGGCACCAACAGCCTGCTGGATAGGCTATGCACCGGACTTGTCATCGGAGTTCAACTCAGGTGCTTGGAAGTTGCAGAAAAATTACCATAACTGCAGAGTACCTGTGCCCGTTGGAGTCAGAATTGGCTTGATGAACGACCCGTCAAGACTTACCCTGCAGCAGCCGCAAGCGTTTCGAAAGGCCTCGCCACTGTCGTCAGGGACAGCAGCAGGATGAAAAGAACAATGAAGGTTGTGATCACTCCCAGTCGGTCGACATTTCTGCGGACGTATTCCAGAATCCAGAGTGGCGCAATTAGCATGATTACTCCAACCAACAAGATAATGAAAGTGATGAAGACATCGATCTTTTTGTCTGAGGCGTAATGAGTCTGTTTGTCCTCGCCTGTCACGTCGTTTGGCAGAGGGGGCGGTTCAATGCGCCAGAGACGCCACAGTCGAAAGCTTTGGGAGTACTCGAGGAACCGACGTAGCGACGACTTCGGCTTTGGCACCAGCGGGGCTAAGTCCGAGACGTATTGGATGTAAGCCACCTCGGCCTTCTCAATGGCGTTCTCCTTATTGTATATCCAGTTTGTAACGCTTTCGAGGTCCTTTTTCGGAACTGACGGCCGAGAACGGAGTTTGGAATGCTGCAGTACGAGCTCGTCTGAAAAGTCAGCCTACATTACCATAGCAGTTTGCAATGATGCCAACTCCGTGCTCCGCTGTCTCAATAATGGCCGTTAGAGCGTCGCCTGTGCTTAGAAATTCTCCCCAAGGCGCAAGCAGAGCAGGTCTATCAAACGACAAATACGTACTGTACTCCTTTAGTTTCGTATGAATTTCCGAAATCAGATTTAGCCTATCTTGGTCATCCAGGCGAAAGCTACCATTATGCCTATCCACATTATCCTTACGACCGGCGTGTTGATCAATTGCGTCTAATTTGTCCTCCAGCACAGTGATCTGATCCTGCAAAGCCAGAAGAACGCGGGCATGCAAGACACCGAAGCGACGGAGGAAGAAGAAGTCGTCATCCGATGCCAGAAATCTGCAGTAGCCTCGATAACCAATATATTTCCAAGGTTTCTGTTCGCGGTCCTCTTCGGTAATCTCTGGGGCCACGGCAGGGAGTAATGGAATAGCCATTGTTTCGAGTGCAACGCTTTAAACTCGATAGGGAGACGACAAGAAGACGTACGAAACATAAATAGATGCAGTGCCGAGGTGGATGTTAGCCAGTGGCTTTCGAGCGGCTGCACGCAGCACGCAAGGGGAATGTGCAGCTTACTTTCAAGCATAGTGAAGCGGGGTGGACAGATTATCCCACCCATCACGTACAGTTCACCTGGACTCTGGAATGTTCGCGCCCATGAATCGGCATCGAAACGCCGCCAATCCGCAACACGGCGCGGGCCCACTACCGACAGGCCTCGCTGGGGCAGTGCAGCGACAGTGCACGGCTTGAAAGGGTTGCTACTATACTCTGTATTATGCAATAGTTACTCTTTTGGGTACAGGACAGGTCTCAGCCACACTGCACTGGGCATGAGATCCATTCTGGAAGGGCCACTACGAGGCAGGTAGCTGCAGGGTGTGGTGGGGGGTTCCAACTGTTAATTGGCCAGCCTTGTTCAAACTCAATGAACAACTCCAGAACAGGCAAGTGGACGGGAAGAAAGGGTCGGCATAAGGGGCTCAGAGCTAGCCTGTCTCTACCACAGTTGGCGGATGCAAACCAAAGCCTCCCAGACTCAACTGATGTTACCATGTGGCAGACGCCTCAGGCTCCGCCTCATTGCGAGTCGACTTGCAAAGCCACAGTAGGAAGATTGAGGAACGTAACGACACCAGGACTCTATGTCATTATGACCATGTGAGGTCTCGAAAGCTATAAACTCGACAATATTCCTCATGCCTGGCTCAGGCCATATCAACGATCTGCAAACACCAAGAGCACCAAATGGCGGGCATTGTTACCCGAAAATCCGCACAACAGATTGGCAAAGCCATCGCACCTCCTTCATCTGCCCCGGAAGTTTTCCCTTCAATCACTATTATTGTTACAATCGCGCAGCAATCCTCTACGGCACCCAATATGCCTGGCGGAGGAAAATTGAGGACCCTTTTTCCAGAGAAAAGACCCGGCGTTTCTCGAGCTGCTACTGGAAGCGCTTGCTTCCCCTATACAGCACAAGCTTGCTTCCTCTACATCACAAAAGCTTGCTTCCTCTACATCACAAAAGCTTGCTTCCTCTACATCACAAAAGCTTGCTTCCTCTACATCACAAAAGCTTGCTTCCTCTTTACCACAAATGAATCTCTATCTCAATGGGATGTCAACGGCAGTAGCCGCTGGCTAGATTTGCAACCCGGATGATGTGGGATTAAAAGAAAAAGAGTCTCCAAAATTATCACGAAAGCTGGTTTGCGACTCAGGGACTGTTCAATACATTCTAATGTCTTGCCTAATAACGACAAGATGCCCGATTTGTCCTTCTAATGTTCCCGGGCATAAAGGCTGCAAAGGACAATCCAAGCCCAGCAATTGTCTGGCAATTATCCTCTCAGGCCTTCGACAACATCGAAAATCTCGCCTCGCCTAAGGAACAAGCCGTTTTATCCATCCGTTCCAGTCTATCCTTTCAATCTACCACGCGTATGAAAGCGCAGTGGTGACGCAGCTAGTCAACGTGCCGACACAGCCTTGCCGACGACAGCAGAGATGTATCGAGATGTGGTGGATTGGTGAATGAGGCTTGAAGGAGGGCAGCAGTGGTCCTGCATCTGAGGTCGTCGCATAACCAGGTCTCCGGCGATTTGCTAGAATGACAGGCGCTTCATCAGTGTCATTTTTAAGGGTCGACGCATGCTCGGACGGTCAATGAGATAATGCTGCTGAGGCATCGAGCGAATGAGAGCCGGCGGTCGCGCTGAGACACCTTCCCCACTGGCCGCGTTGTATCGTTCGACAGAGACTAGGGGTCCGCAGGGAGCAAGTAGAGCTCGCTGAGGCCTCAGGCACCACGGGGCTGGTGTAGGAACGTGGAAGAAGGCGGAAAAAGGGACGGAGGGAGGTGTTGGAAAGGTGGCGGGGACGAGCGTGTCTATATACCTAGCTAAATGCATGATTCCTCTTAACAAACATTGCCAGTCCATCAGAATCCTGACCACTTCCTAGCCGAACCCCCCGCGCTCCCCGCGCTCCACGTTATACTCTACCACCTAAACCAATTCCTCTACCATCAAATTTGGCTGGTAGAGGAGGGGTAAGAAAGCCTTACCGAAGTGGACTAAGTACCAGGCAACGGAGATTCTTCCAGGGCGCAGGCTCGGGGCGGCAGAGAAAGTGTCACACCATGGAGTAGAATGTGCAACGAAGGGCGCGTATAGAAATTAGAATGCCTTAGGCGCGGGCTCCCCTGGAAAAGTTAATAACTCTAAAAAGGCTGCAGGCCCAGAGAGGTGTGAAGGATGTGGCCCTGATCTCCGCCATCTGACTCGCGGAGCACTGTACGGAGAAAGCAAGGAAATTGATCTCCAGGAACATCTCTGGCATTGAGTTCAGAAAAAGCACTGCAGGGAAGCCAAGCAGATATTATGAAAGGAACCAAGTTAATCGACACGCGTAACTCATGTATGTATGGAATGTCTCATCAGTCCAGTGGGTTCAGACGACCTAGTATGCACCGCCATGACCAGTACCGCGCCTGACTTCCATCATCCTGCTTCGTTGTACCCACCCGTGTTTGTTGAATGCTTGTTGATGTTCTCTATCTCACTTTCTTCCCCCACTCTGCATCCACCACCCTGACTGAATGATCCTCTTGCCTAGATGGCGAACTTCCTCGTCCACTCTCTTGCTGTAGCCTCGTATCTGGTACGGTCGGTCTTGTAGACGTGGGCAATTTCGGGTACGAGAGGGTCGTCAGGGTTAGGGTCGGTAAGCATCGAGCATATGGACAGAAGGACTAGAAGGGTTAACATGGTACTATGTGAGTTGGGCAGAATTTCCGCACCTTTCGAAATAGTTAAAGCTGGGCTCCATTGGTCTCTCAAGATGTCTAGACAGATACTGCCGTTGGAGTTGATGTTCGGATGGTAGATTCGAGTCGTGAAGTTGACCTTAGGGGGCTTGAATGGGTAATCGGTTGGGAAGTGTATGGCAAGGAAGAAGACGCCGCCTTGGAATGGACTATCGCCCTAAAGTGTGGAATCTTGATCAGTCATCTCCTCTCCGTTACTTGTTATTTGTAATTTCGATGCTGCAGTCGTCAAGGATGGTATCACATACTGGACCCATGATGGTAGCTTGCCAGTGGAACTAAGGAAAGAGTAGAAATGTCAGCATGGATCCTGGCCTTGTCTCTTCGTATCTAGATGCTTGCGGTGAGCGCAATAAAGGGCAGACTTACCAAATCATCGCCCATCGGTCCTGCAGAGCATGATGAAGGAGGGTCCCTAGATACCACAGGCCAGTTAGAGAGAAGCTCGGTACAGCGTAGCCTTATTCGAGGACATCGACCGCCCCCTTGGGCAGGACTTTGACCCCCGCGATAACCTTCTCGACCGAGTACAGGAGAGAACTCACCGGCCTAGGTCTGTAAGTTCTTTGTTGATGCGTTTCAAAGCCATTGCGAGTGTTCTGCACTAGTGGACGTGGGAAGTCTTCAAAGATGGTCTTGTGAGAAGTGGGCAGAGCGGTGGTGGGGCTGAATAGGCCCAAGTCAGGCTTCTGGGATTATTGCGTTCGTCACCGGTAAAGGGTTCTTACTGTCAGCAGCAAGTGACAGTGAATTGGTGTTGCAAGTTATCAACAATTTCCGACACAATTCGTCCAAGTTCCGTCGTTCGGGTGTTGTTTGGAGTTGTGAAAAGTGAGTCTCAGCGGAAGAATGACAGTGTTTGAGTTGCATCAGGCCCCTTGTAGGCGCTAACCCAGGCGGCAAGACGGATAAGCATTTGCCATCGAAAAATTATGACGATAGCGCCCGATCGAAAGTAGGGCAGCTGAAAGTGGAAGAATGTCACGGAAGGATTCGACCAGGGGCCTTCTAAGGCACGATTATCAAAGCATTTTTTGGGGGTCCGAGATCCCTGATGTTTTTTACGCGACTCTTTTCCCCATTGGTTTGGATCTAGTCTATCCAAAGGTTGTAACACTTTTTAAGGACCAACCAAGTCTGGGTCTCAGGCAAACGCTTGGATGCCAGTTATGGCTCGCCCCAATATAAGAGCATGAATGTCGCTTTGCCCCTCGTATGTCTGAGTGACAAAGAGATTTGCGACATGTCGACCAATGTGATACTCATCGCTGACCGCATTGCCACCAAATATTTCTTGGAGGATTCTCGAGTTGACCAATGCACGATCACAGTTCTGCCTCTTGATCATCGAAATCATTTCCGATGCTACCTTGCCTTCATCCTTAAGTCGGCCCACCTGTGTCGCGGCCAGGATTCCATATGCCGCATCTGTCACTGCATCGGATAGCTTCTTCTGTACAAGCTGATACTTGGCTATCGGGTTGTTCTTGAACTGTTTCCTTTCGAGTGCGTAAGTTCTGGCTCTCGCTATGCAGTCTTCCAGAGCGCCAATCACACCCCACGCAATTCCATAGCGAGCAGAATTGAGGCAGGAAAATGGTCCGCGTAGTCCCTCGACTTCTGGAAACATGTTGGCTTCTGGCACTGGACACTCGTCAAGCTGGATCATGCCAGTTATGGAAGCACGAAGTCCATTCTTATCCTTCAATGGAGGTGTCTCGAGCGTGCCTGGCGGACACTGATCGCGATCTATCACAAAGCCCCGGATCTTGCCCGTTTCTTGCAGCTTGGCCCAAACCAAGAGCACGTCGGCAATGGGCGAATTCGTGATCCATGTTTTGGCTCCCGATATTGAGTAATACCCCTTCTTAGACGGGTGAGGTTTTGCTGTAGTTTCCATTGAACCTGGATCTGAACCGTGATTTGGCTCGGTCAAGCCAAAGCATCCGACGAGCTTGCCCTTACCTAAAGGCTCCAAGTACTTATCCTTCTGCTCTTGAGTTCCGAACTCTTCGATTCCACCCATTACGAGCGAACTTTGTACCGACATGCCTGATCTGTAGCCAGAATCAACGCGCTCTACCTCTCGCGTGATCAGACCTGAGGCAACGCTACTGACACCCGCGCAACCATATCCTTTTATCGTAGCACCCAAGAGGCCAAGTTCTCCCATCTCTTTTAGTATGTCTTTGTCGTAATGCTCTTTTCGGTATGCATCTAGAGAAACAGAGTCAGCAGAAATTTGTCTTGAGATGTCGAGGTCCATACCGAGCACTCTTGGTAACAATCGCTCCTGGCAGTACGAATGTGCGGTCTCTTGTATGGCCACCTCCTCTTCGGTGAAGAGGCTGGCCGAGTTGAGTGGATCATCCCATTTGAAAGCTGAAGGAGTATGGGCGTATCGACGACCCAGGGCAAGAGATGGCCGCGCAAGGAATTTAGAAGTGTGTCGAGCAAGTGATGTCTTCATAGTCGGCGAAATGAACTTTTGGGAAAGGGAAAAGATACGAGGGCGCCACACAGATGCTCACAAGGGCCAATATTCGGAAAAAGTATGTTTCAATGCGAATTGGGATCGGAGAAGTCCACAAAGTCTACCCCAGACCCGCGGCTCAATCGTGCCGCTGAGACTGCGTCATTTTCGGATCCACAGAGAAGATTCGCAATTAACGGGCACCATGCAGTACCGAAGATGCCTCGGAAATCAAACATTGACGACACTGTGGACTCGCGTATTATCGACAGAGACATCCTGTCGTATGGAAAGTGTCGCTACAGTTAAATCGATTTGTTCTCAAGGAAGCTTGTCTTTGTGAGACCTTCGTCGCGTCGCGCAATACTAAATTGAGGGCTTGGCGCGTTTTTGCCTGCGCATGAGCAACTTCACCACTTTGGCAGGCATTTCTGACAAAACCTTGCAGGATTGCACGTTCAACGATCCAAATTAGAAACCTGTGAGCCACAATGGGCATCAAACGTAAGCTACAATCCAAGTTCCTATGCGTGTCAGCTCGTTAATGAATCAACGGATCAGAGCTCTTCAAGGTCATATCTGAGGAGGCACCAGACTCCATCAAGGCAGGCGAGATCAAAAACCACTTCGGCAGGAAGGTGGCTATTGTGAGTTATTATCAGTGGACGCGATTAAAGCCGCACTTACTGATTTTGTAGGATGCGTACGTCGCCTTCGTACCAAATTAGTTGTGCAGTCAACTCACCAGCGCAGGTCGATGAGCATATACAGCTTTCTGATTGCAGTACGATCAGATGGACAACAACTCATGTCTGACACGGGCGAGACCACTTCACATCTGATGGGCATGTTCTATCGCACTCTACGAATGGTCGACAACGGTATCAAGCCGCTATATGTCTTTGACGGCGCGCCTCCGAAACTGAAGTCTGGGGAGCTTGCAAAACGATTCGCTCGAAAGAGTGAAGCTACTGATGCTCATGAGGAGGCGAAAGAGACTGGTACAGCAGAGGACGTTGAAAAGTTCTCCAGACGTACTGTCCGAGTGACCAGAGAGCATAATGAAGAATGTCAGAAACTGTTGAAACTGATGGGAATACCGTACATTGTCGCTCCAACAGAAGCCGAAGCTCAGTGTGCTGTGTTGGCACGAGCAGGCAAGGTATACGCTGCGGCGTCAGAGGACATGGACACTCTGTGCTTTGACTCGCCAATTCTATTGAGGCATTTGACCTTCAGCGAGCAGAGAAAAGAGCCCATCCTTGAGATTCACCTAAACAAGGTTCTTGAAGGACTGAATATGGATCGAAGACAGGTTAGTTCCCTGCGCTCCTGTCACTGCCTGATACTAAGTCATCCCAGTTCATAGACCTTTGCATCCTTCTTGGCTGCGACTACCTTGACCCAATTCCCAAAATCGGCCCGAATACAGCTCTAAAGCTCATCCAAGAACATGGCGATCTTGAAAGCGTAGTCGAGTGGATCGAGAAAGATGCGAAGAAAAGGTACACAATACCAGATGACTGGCCATACAAGGATGCGAGGGAGCTCTTTCTTAACCCAGACGTTCGTCCAGCCGACCACCCAGAATGCGATTTTAAGTGGGAAGCACCAGATGTGGAGGGCCTCGTTCAGTTCTTGGTGACGGAAAAGGGCTTCAGCGAAGATCGCGTACGGAATGCAGCTCAGAGGTTGCAGAAAAATGTCAAGACGGCCCAGCAAGCACGGCTAGAAGGGTTCTTCAAAGCGGTGCCCAAGACTGAAGAAGAGAAAGCGAATTTAAAGGTGAGTTGTCAAACTATATCCGAGAGCGCGAAACTGATCTTTTCAGCGAAAACATGAAGAGAAGCAGATAGAAGCCAAGAAGAAAAAGAAAGAGGAGACAGCGAAAAAGAAAGCGGACAAGGCCAAACCGAGAGGCATGGCTTGAAGCACTTTTGAACACAACACATCATGGATGGCGTAGTGGTGTGAGTGTGAGTCACCGGGCCAATGGGATCAGACCCTGGAGGCGTTGATCTTGTCTCTGAGATCCAAACAATTGTATTGGAAAAATTCGGGAGTGCCAACTCAGTCCTGAGGCGGGAAAAAGGGTTGCCAAGAGACTTGGCGTGACTGCGCGCTCACAAATCACATGACGACCTTCGAAGAGTGGATGCATTCTTCGTGATCCTTGAATCATTCACGACTCTAATGCATAGTAAAACCCATGAGAAGATAGATAAACGTATGCTTTGATCATTCAGAAGTGAAACCATGGTTAAAATGAACTGTTGTGTGGGGGATCAGAGTTGATATTTTTGCAGGTGCGAGGTCACCTTGAGTGGCGGATCAGCAGCCGAGCCTGGTCAGCAGAGCTTAACAAGCACGAGTAACACGAAATAACGATGACTCCCACTGATGACTGAAGCGAAGAAAGGATCAACATGCCCATAGCGAGAGCCCATGTATGGAAAGTCCGATATTTTGAGGAGTGACAGATCGAATACGTGCGTTCGAGTTCAGAATGGCGTGTGAGATTTGATGAGTCGATGACACAGCAAGGAGGTCATGAAGATGGAGCACATCAGTATTTGGTCCTCGCCAGTCCGATTCTCTCAGGTCACCCGTATTGGAGGCGGGACTTGTGATCAGCATTGCCGGATGGTGGATTGAGCTTGCAGGTAGCCGCCCATGTGGAATAGGAAGATGCCTTTCCTCACCACTGTAGGGCTAATGGCAAGATAGAGTCAATACAGTAGGTATACGGTGACGATAAGACGGGATTCTACTTGCAAAGAGTAATTCAAATGCAAAATTGTAGAATCTGGTGAAAAAGGCAGCGCGGGCAATGGCGGATTTCCTACTGCAGCCTTCGAAGTCAGGATGATCCAGCGGGTGCAATGCCACGTTGAGCATGTGACCATCTCCGGTGTTCGAGGTCGAGGCGGATCCAATAACGAGCCAGCGTTTGGGCCTGGGTTCTGAGAGTTAGCTTACCGTTGCCCCCCGCCTGCCCAATTGTGGCCTGTCGGATCAACCCAGTTCGAACTTGGGTAGCTTGGCCTTTTATAAACAGAGAGGAAGCCCCCCCCCGCGCCCACCTTTGCGCCGAGTTTCCCTTCCCAACATTCTACTTTCTTAACTCTGAATTGTTCGATTCCTCCAAGTTAATCAACAGCCGCTCTATCCATCTATCGTCTCAACCCTTCCATAACAAGCAAGATGCCTACCAAGAAAGCTGCCGCCGCCCCCGCGACGACAAAGAAGACTGCCGCCGCCGCCCCCGCTCATGGCTCATACAGAGGTCAGTGTTGCCCATCCATCAACCACCACGCCTTTCTCTAGCTTTCTAAGATAATTTTTCACGGTCGCGTAATGATGCTGATTCATTTCCCCAGATATGATCAAGGAAGCTATCCTCAATGTAAGTCTACGCCCTTTGCGCCGAGTCAACTCGCACTTGTTCCGCATCCACGCTCTGTCCGCCAAAGTAGCATTGCCAGCCACAACACAACGCCCTTACTTTATTACTTCGTCCTGGACATCTGCTAACGAGCCTTGGCTTATAGCTAAAAGAGCGAAATGGTAGCAGGTAAGCCCACTGCCTTCTTTTCTGAACTTGACGTCGAAACATCCCCGTCGGTCGCAGTTTTGATTTGGTCACACTCAACTGACTTGCTTAACCCTCGATAGTCGCCAAGCGATCAAGAAATACGTCAAGGCCAACAACAAGGTTCAATTCACGTCCGAGACACAATTTGACTCTATGTTCAACAAAGCCCTCAAGTCCGGCGTTGAAAAGGGCGAGTTTACGCAGCCTAAAGGTAGGCCCCGCGCCTTTGCATGACACGACACACCCTTTCATGACGCGTTGCATATCAAGCCTGTGGGATGGTGCACTCTTTGCTGACATGTATCGGCTGCAGGCCCATCAGGACCAGTAAAACTGGCAAAGAAGGAAGCTAAGCCCGCTGCCGCCGCCAAACCCGCCGCACCAAAGGTCCATACACGCACCTCATCTACCGCCATTCGTTGCTAACAATATGACAGAAGGAAACCAAGGAAGCTAAGCCCAAGACTACTACCACCACCACAAAGAAGGCAGCCCCGAAAAAGACCACAAAGACTACTGCCGCCGCCACCAAGAAGGCTCCCGCTACCAAGAAGACAACCACCACCAAGACTGCCACTAAAGCCAACACTGCAAAGCCTCGAACAAAGAAGACTGCTAAGACTGCTGCTGCGCCTGTCAGTACTGCCACAGCCTTGATGCTTAGTTCTTGACTGACATGATATCAGGCCCCCGCCGTCGTTGACGAGCCCAAGATTCTTGGCAAGACTAAGTCAGGTCGCGTCACGAAGTCAAAGACACCGACTACCACGAAGAAAGCACCAGTCAAGAAGGCCGCTGCGAAGAAGGCCACCCCGAAGAAGTCTGCGACTCCCAAGAAGACTGAGGCAGCGACTTCTGCATGAAAGTCTTCCAGACTTTGACATGGCCTTTTCTTGTACGTGATACACCTTGGTCGGGGGGGTTATGGTCTGGCGTCGAATATGTCAGAATATGGTTGCACACCGATGTGCGTGTTTGGGGGTTTCTTCGGACATATTCCCTTGCTCGCCCTCCTGTCTGTGGCTACATTCACGAACGAGGTCTTACATGATGGATGGAACTGGCGCTGACGGGGTTCTGATATTTGCGGGCGTTCACGATTCAACTTTTTCTATTGTTTGCGATCCCGGTCTCAACATAGCGTGTACTATGCACATTGCAGAGTCATATTGCATACAACGCCGAGAATGTCTAGACTTCTGACTTTGACCCATCGTCTACTAAGCATGACCAAGCCATCAAAAATTCTCGATCTTGCTCCGCTCCTCAATCTGGTGTGAAGGGGTTGGAACATGGGCAAGCTATAGTAACAATAACAATGAGCCCTAGGGATGAAGGTGGACTTTGCCGTACCACGTCTGTGGTACAGTAAAGTCTAGGCCGAGCTCATGCCGACTCTAGAAATCAAGGAAAAGAAAGAGGAAGAAGAAAAGATGCTTGTTCCTTTGCCTGAGCTGGGCTGTCTAGCTTACCTATGTAGGCTATGTACCATGTGTCAATCTGTCTATGCTAGAGATGGTATCCACACCACCACACTGGGACGGGAATGAAACGTCCCTGTTATCATTCAACCTCCGCCGTGACCTGACGCGATTCGGTATGTAAGTCCTCGTATTGTTTACATAAACGGGACAAAGAGCAACGGACGTTGCGGATTCCCAACCCCGGCGAATGGATAGGCGACGTCATACTCCAGCACCAGCTGCCAACTCTTTGATCTTTTAACGGGGTATCCTAGTTGAGGTTTACATCTCAAAGGGGGTCACAAACACTTTGTTTCATGAATGGAATGATGCACCTTCACCTAGGAGAAAGTCAGAATAAAATGCCATGAGTTTTTGAATGGTAAAAACGTAAGCGACAGGGTATATTTGACTGGAACATAACGGCGACTCAGGCTAGGCTTGGCATGGTGGAAGCAGTTGTTCCGGCCGCAAATCTTGGTGCTCAATGGCACGACGAACCCTCCCTGCGTACAGACTTCCGACCTACCCACATCCTTACAGAAGTTGCCTACACAAGCACTGCTTACCTATGCATACTTCACTACGGCCGTCTTCTAGGGGTGGACAAACAGTTGTCCGGTTGCCGCTTGTCCCGATGCTCGTTTGAGCCTCCTGGCAATTTGCCTCGATCTTTCGAACGCTTCCCTCCGCCTGGCCATGCCGTCGCTCACTGTCGATGGTCCTCTCCCCGCCGGTTCCACTAGTCCTACTCCCTCGATTGACGGCCGGCCGCGGAAATCCAATGAAAAGACCTTTGGCGTCTACGCCATTGCCAACGGAACATCGGCCGATCCTGCGGCCTCCGACCACAGGAAGAGCCCATTGAAGCAGTTGAAGAATAACAGCCTGCATTCCTTACCGAATGGCCTACCAAACGGCGGCTCGAGGAACGGGTTGGATCATTCGCAAGTGAATACAGGAAGCACACATTCTATTGGCAATGCGTCTATGAGGCTTATGGGAAACGGTGGGCACGGTGCAGAACCGGACGATGAAGCTTGGAAGCTCGACGACGCCGAAAATGCCGTAAGCAACCAAACAAATGGCGTCTTTCAAGAACCTACACGTACCCCTGCAGTGGAAGAGCCCAATCCACATGATGAGGCGCCCAGTTCCCAAGGAGAAATACCACACCACATGACGACAACCACCTCGAGAGAAACAGATGCGACGGAGAGTGGTCGAATTGAGGACATTGTTGTATCGTCAACTCATCACCGTGCCCCAACGCTTCTGCAGCGCTTCTCATCGCCCCCAAGGATGTCCGCAGGTGCTCAATCGAGCAAACTGACTCCTCACCCGCCAACTACCTCGGAACATACGCACCCTAGTCATCGTCACACGCTACAAGTACCTAAATCATCGGCCACCCGACAGTCCCGAGAATTTTCGTTCACAGGCGCTCCTTCTGAAGAAGCTCTTTCCGCGACGGGTCGCTTCTCGCCCACGCATGGAGAGGCTCCACATCGCCGGCGCGCGTCACTCAACCTGATCAGGCGAACAACACGATCGATACAATCAGACGCACATGCGGATGAGGTGCCGCAGGACGAGGACGCGATGAGGTGGACCGAGGCGATACGCCAGAAGAGGGCAAGTAAGCGGAAGCGTAAGGAAGAGGAAGACGATGACCGGGTCGTGGTCGGGACGAAGGTGGATCAAGGTCATGTCAATTGGGTCACTGCCTACAACATGTTGACAGGAATCCGGTTCACGGTATCAAGGACAAACGCCAAAATTAACCGAGACCTGACGGACGCTGATTTCGATGCTCGTCACAAATTCTCGTTCGATATCACCGGCAATGAGCTGACACCTTCCGCAAAATACGACTTCAAGTTCAAAGACTACGCACCGTGGGTTTTCCGGCACCTAAGAGCACACTTCGGCCTCGATCCTGCCGACTACCTCATGTCCCTGACGTCGAAATACATCCTCTCGGAGCTAGGCTCGCCAGGGAAATCCGGCTCTTTCTTCTATTTCTCTCGCGATTACAAATATATCATCAAGACCATCCACCACGCCGAGCACAAGCTGCTTCGGAAAATCCTCAGAGAATACTACAAACACGTAATCGACAACCCCAACACTCTGATCAGCCAATTTTATGGCTTACATCGTGTCAAGATTCCCTATGGCCGCAAGATCCATTTTGTCGTGATGAATAATTTATTCCCGCCGCATCGTGACATTCACCAAATGTTTGACCTCAAAGGCAGCACGATAGGTCGGGAATACAAAGAGGAGAGACTAGCTGACCATCCCAGAGCTACACTCAAAGACCTCAACTGGCTCCGGCGAAATATGCACCTGGAGTTCAGTGAGCAGATGAAAGCGCTCTTCGTGGAGCAGATGTGTCGTGACGTCGCTCTCCTGCAGCGCCTACATATCATGGACTACAGTCTATTGGTGGGAGTGCATAACATCGGCAAGGGCAATGAAGAAAACGTGCGCGAAAAGACGCTTCGAGTTTACCAGCCTGGTGGAGAGCGGCAGCTGGATAACGACTCGGCCCAAAATATGCTGACCCGGACACCTTCACGGTTGGAAAATGCAAGGAAAGCTCGGCAGTTGAGGTTGACCTTGAAAAGGGAGAAGCCAGTGCCGATGGGTCTAGTTCAGACCAAGATGCCAGATGAGCTTCTGGACGACGAGCGGAAAGACCGCATTTTTTATTCCGAAGACGGCGGAGTTCGTGCGACACACGAGGATGGAACACCGGGGGATGAGATCTACTATCTCGGTATCATTGACTGTTTGACACATGTAAGTCGGTTCCAAAGGCTAACTTTTTCGAGAGAACATGCTTATAACTGGTTACCGCAGTACGGATTTGTGAAACGTCTGGAGCACTTGTGGAAAGGCATATCCCATGACCGCACCCAGATTTCGCCAATCCCGCCAGAGGCCTATGGCGATCGCTTTATCAAGTTCATGACGGGTATCACTATGACCAAAGAAGAGGCTGAGAGGCAGGGAGAGGAAGAAGGAGGACAGTCAAGTAGCGTGGCCGAAGCTGGTATCCGTGCGCAAAGACGTGGTGACTCAATTATGTCTGTTGACGGGACGAGGTCAAGCCGGGACTCAGCAGATCCAGGGCCGCGAAGTCCGGCTGTTGACAAGACCATGCAGAAGGCGTACAAGCAGGCTGATAAGGGCGAAAAGCGGCGGTCGAGCAAGGAAGAGCCGCCCGAAAGGACCTTTGGCACGGTAAGATCACCAAGTGCGGAAAGGACTCACGGTAGCGCTGGTACCACATTACCAATTGTTGAGGAGGCTGGAGAGGCTGGCTCGACTGGCGGAAGAAGCCGGAGAAGTGGCAATAGCAGCCAGCAGATCAATGAGAAAGATGGCGAATATTCGGAGAACTCGAAGCCTGACGTAACGAATACTGCCGGCGGAATCAGACACGTCCCATCAGAAGAGGGAACGGATGCTGAGGGATACGATAGGTCCGGCTCGTTTCTCCCGGATGCCCCGAAGTTGCAACCAATGCTTTCTGCTAGTCCACCGCCTATGGACCCTGAAAAGAGCATTGGAAGTATAATAGATCGACAACCAAGCCAGGAGGGAAGATACACGAGATAGATTTCTGTTTCCTACGGTTTTTCCATGCAGCATTTTGGCGGCCGCATTGTTAATCATTTTGAGCGAATCATCGTTCTGTTACAGGATTTTGGTTTGGATGGGCAGAACATTGTGTAGGGATGGGCATCATTATTGGCCCACTTGGGGGGCGTTTAGATAGACGAGGTTGGACTGTGACGACGAACGGTCTTGTGCATGGTTGGTAGAGGGGCCATTGTTTTGCTTGGAAAGCGCTGTACTTCTCGCAGAAACACCAGCTCTGATGCTCGGTCCAATACTTAGTTGTAACAACACCCCGAAAGTCCTCTTTGAAGGAGATTTCTGATACCCTATTACACATGCGAAAATGTTGATGGGTGCACCAGAGATGGTTTTGCTAGCACCATGCTGGAAGAGAAACTCGACGCTTTCGGCATGCCCCACCCAGACCGTTGTTTGCAAGGGATTACCGTACATACCTGGGCCCTGGGCATCAATGTTTGCGTCATGGCGAAGAAACAATTTAATCATTTCTTGGAAATGCGTACAATGCGTCGCCGCAGCGGTGAGGGCGTTCCCGTGGTGTCCTCGAACGTTGACGTCCGCGCTATGCTCGACCAACAGCTGGACTATCTCCCAATTGCAATGTGCCGTGGCGCCTTGTAGCGCATTGCCGTAATGACCGCCTTACCAATTCACGCTGACTCCTTTCTGAAGCAGAATTTCGACAGCTTTGATGCTCATTGAAGACCTCTCAGTGCATGCCACGACACATAATGCGTTACCTGTCCGACCTACGGGAGCGTTGATGTCATCCACAAGATCAGCGAGGGCCTCAACGACGTCAGAATGCCCTGAGCTGGCTGCAAGCTACGGAGCTTCCGTAGAGGCAGGAATCCTAGGATCTAGCATGTCTTCAACCGCACTCAAATTCCCTCCTTCAGCAGTGATCGCAACAAGTGAGCCGAGCCTGACCGCCTACCCCGTGGGCCAATCTCCAGGGGCCCATGCGGTAGGCCCATGGGTCATCTGCTATATCTATCATGGTATAGGTACTGCCGGATTAAAAATACGAAGGAGAGATGTGGCAAGGGAGATAGAATGAAAACCACTTACACCCACTTCATCGCCGCCTACTTACCCCTTTCTCTCACCACAATTATCCCCATGGCCGAAAGCGACCATGACTCCAAAAGCAGCCTCAGCGAATCCCTTGATACAAAGACCCTGCAGGCAAGGTCTATGGTCCTCGCCAGCTTCCGCAACCCCCCCCCCGAAAACGAATCTGGACAGAACCCAATTTGGATGATGACAAGCAGTTTATCAAGATAGATACTCTTACAATACCTGCGACCTCCGCAGCGCTACCGCCTGACTGACGATATCATGGAAGCTACCAAGTGCTTGAAGATGTGGTGGGATTCTGGTGCTATTAGTCAGCAATGGGGAGGGTCAACAGCAAGGTAGGCGGCCTTTCAACAAGGTCGATAGCGAGGTGTGTGAAAAAGGTACCTCAGCACCCTACGCAGCCTTTATTGAGCCCCAATTCAGTCCCTTTTGCTCCCTGGTGCTCTTCCTCCCTTTCCCCAAAATCACGTGACGGCCCAACCCACTGGCCCATGGACCTATAGGCGGGCTGGGCCAAATGAAAAAGCCCATCTGGTATCGCTTATTGCGACCACTGCTCTTTCAGCAACTTTCACAAATACAGACGCCTTCCTTCTCGTATCTAGACGAAAATCGGGATCATTCAGGCCTGCCATATCACCACACCACATACCACTCAAACACCTCGCTATGATGTCATATGTCCCGGTGGCATAGGAGCTGCGGGAAGCATTGCAAAGGGCCATTCCTGTACATAGGATCAAGCAATTCCATTAGGATCCATATGGGCTATAGGTGTGGCTATAATGCTGCCACATGTTGCAACTAACCACCTTCAGGGTCATCCCTAAGGCTTTCCTTTCTCAGTTGCTCTGCCCATGTGTAGCGTCACAAATCCTACGGTCCTTCCACGCGTCCTCTTCGTGCTGCCAGATTCCTCCAGCCTTAGAAGTACTCTTAACTAATCGCAAAGCCTTGCAACCGACTGACACTCAACCTTAGGCCCAAATACTTCCCTAATGATTGGATAGCGTAAGAAGCCAGTTACTAACCCAGCTACAGCACGATCGAAAGTGCTACGCTGATGTTGAGACACGGAATAGCGAATCGCGCGGTCAAAAGCACTCGGAACATCTCTCTCTGCTATGAGAGAAGAACAAGAGGATTGAGAAATTAGCATGCACTTACAGAATGTGTGGCCTATCTTTCGTGGAGCACAAGGCAAGAACAAGCCACGCGGCCCGCAAGGGTGTTGTGTGACATGCGGTGTGGTGATGTGGTGGCCCTGAATGGTCCCGGACGAAAATGACACTTGGGGAAGTTCTGCATCATTTCTCTCCTACTCTGGTCAAGTTCAGTTGGTCCCAAAGACATACCTGACCAGTTGCAGCTGCTTCCTGTTGAAGTTTTTCCATGACAAGGCTGCTCAAGAGGTCCGTGAGGCTTCTGGAAGTGGAGACGGCGACGTGGTAGTACCACTAGCTGAAAGTGAGGACAACGGGATGCCAGGCGTCGACAAGGAGAAAGCAGTTTTTGCCGGAAACCTCCTATAGCGGAGAGTATTTCGCAAAGGTGGACTCCACGACCTTTTCCTTCGCTTCATCATCTCCATATGCACAATAAGGAGCTTGCTGCAGTCCAAGTGCAATCGCTATACCCTTGCTAGCACACATTTGACTAGCTTGCTCAAGTCATTTGTCCTTCGATGCTTTTCTTTGCTTGTGACCTTGTAGTACGTACGTCCAGCATTAGTGGATTTCTGTCACATTTTCGTGTTTCTAAGCGCTAAAATGCCGAGGCGTCGGACAGAATCTACGATGGTACTTCTTCTACAATCATCGAGTGCGAAGCAGCCGAGAGTTGTGCTCATCACTTTGCTAGTACTTGATCGTCATGACGATTTATTGCCGCTCACCTACAGAGTTCAGGAAAGCCAAGTACGAAATCATGTGGGATGGAGATGCTTAGGAATAGTGGTAATGGTATTAAGTAGAGATTCAAGTCCCTCAGTCCAATACACTGCTCCCACGGCGCGAAGGGCCTTCCCCAACTAGAATCGTTGTAACATCGGGACGTATCTTCTTTCGACCGTGCCAAAAAAATTCGAAGCCACGAATCGCATGGTTGGGCTTCGACGTGCGAATTCCGCACACCTTGAAATTCACAATTGTGAATGGGTACGCTATACGTACACCTTTTCCCAAAGGCCACTCTCAGTCGCTGTTAGACTATTGGAACCCCAAGCTCCCTTTGAGCTCGCATCTTGCCTCACCGTAGTGGCGGCCTCTGCAAGTTTTGCTCCCCTACTATGCGGCTTCCTGTGAGTATTGTCCATCATCCAACCCACCAGGCCCTGCGGCACAATCTTCCCAACGATATCATACAATCGAGCCCCACTACCAACGTACACCAGCCCTGGTCGACTGCTGGTGCCCCATCCAAAGACGCCAAACGCCATGAATCGCTGTGGCGGTGCTAGTGAGTCGAAAACTGCGTTGTGGAACTCACGAAGGGCGCTGCCTCTTACGAGGCTTGTCTGTCCGAGACTGGAGCGTTGAAGAGCTGCTCGCTGAGAGGAATGCCAATGCGTGATAGCTGAAGACTGACCTTGGGCCTGGGATTCGAGGTCCGAGGCATTGGCCGATGTATTCGTGGCGCGAGCGTAAGTGGAGCCAAGATCGAAGTTGCCAAGCTTGAGTTCTGTGATATGGATGTTGAGTGATTGCATGTTCACTTCTCTGCGTAGTGTTTTGGCGAACGTAGAGAGAGATGATGTTGTAAGTAGAGACGGTACTTGGTATGGTGGCAAGAGCGACAGAGGGATCGAGGGGTATGCGATGACAATAGAAGACTCAGGCTTCCCATTGTCATCATTGTTGGTTAGGAGCGGAAAGAATTGCTGCACTGTGAGTATGGATGAAATTAGGCGTGTGTTGATTGTGTCTACCAGCTCGCTGGGCGGTATTGCCAGGAATGGTCCGACGGGATAGCCTGAGGATCCAGGAAGGATGACCAGACCGGCCAGAGACAAGTTCTGCGATATTGTAGATTGTGATGACTTGGGGGATCCTGGTGATGTCGAGCGTGAAGAACGGTTGAGTAGCTCTCTGATAGGCTCCAGATTAGGATGGATGTCAACGGCCGGGTTGGACACTGTTGATGTCAGGTCCATCCAGAGTGGGCGGATATCCGGCTTTGCCTCCGACTGTACAAGTGAATCCTCCTCTGTCGATGAGACTGTAATGTATACGATATATCCCCTTCTCTCAAGGTCTACAGCTAATGAACGAGTCAAAGGATCATGGAAGCTTGAGCAAGCAAGGACGACCATTTCCTTTTTGGCACCATTCGCGAATTTCTTCGCCCGTCTCTTCCTGGTATGTGCCCTCCTACGTCTATGTATCAGCACGGCAGTCGTCCCTATGAATGCGACACAGATCGCGATAACCGTTCGATTTCGCGAGACCCAGGCAAGCGTCTTCTCGTAAAAGGATTGAGGTGGGGGCGGGCCTCGACTGAAGAAGTGGGTGGGCTGGGAACGGGGCGGGCGCATCGACTCTGGAAGCCAAGTTGCGGACTCGAGAACATCTCGAATCTCAGATGCGATATGATTGGAGTGCTGCTCGATGTATTCGGCGATGCGGTTGCCGTAACTAGCGACATCCTGCGGCACTGAGGCCAGCTACGCAGGCAACCCAAGTTAGCTTCGGCCTTCGCAAGTACTGGGAACGGAGCCTACCATATCAAGAAACTGCTGGTCAGTGCTAGACATCTTGCCTGTGGGGTATCAGAGTCTAATGTGAGAGTAGGGTGTTAGTTTAGGTAGGCCCTAGCCACAATCCATGGTGGGAGGAGGGGTTCAGGTGGCTCGCCAAGGGGAGTGTCGGGCGGAAACCACGTGACCACTTTCCGCCTCATTTCAGGCTGAAACAGCATTACGAATTCACCATCCTTCGCTTCCTCGTTTTCCTTCATTCAATCTGTTCTTTATGTACAGTCTGGTGTTTTGAGAGTGTTTGGTGTTCTCGGATGGCCTTAAAAGGCTCTATCTCATTAGTGATATCCGCTTATTTGCAAGTGGATTATTTATTGCATTTTCGAGAGCTTTCTTTGCTGGCCTCTGCAATTTTGTGTGGCGACTCTGCCTTCAAGCTCAAAACATTCACTCACAGTTCATTTTGGTAGCCTCGCCTTGATCCTTGCCTCCGTCTACGGTGTTGTGATCAAGCCCCAGACATCTGCTCAACAGCTAAAAAAAATATTCCCACACCGAAAAGTCTTTGCGAGAAGCGCTGCTTGCGATCTTTAGCAAGCAAAAGCCAGATCTAGGGTTGTTCTAGAAGTCGAGTTAAAGCGCATTCAACTCCTCGCCCATGTCTCAAATTCCAAGTAGTGAGCTCGAACCGCTGGTCGACCAATTTCAACATGACGCTCATCGCCCGCGTGCTGACGAAGCACTTAAAGCTCTTCGGAAGATCGCCTCGCTTGTCAAACCAATTATGCGTCAACGAAACTGGCGTGTTGGCACCCTCTGTGAATTTTACCCCGAAGAGGGCAACCTTCTAGGTCTGAACATCAACCGCAACGAGAAAATCTGCCTGCGCCTACGCTACCCCGGTGATGAACGACAATTCCTACCAATAGAGCAAGTCACCGACACGATGCTGCACGAATTGTGCCATTTTGTTCATGGACCACATGATCAGCACTTTCACGCTCTCTGGGATCAGCTCAGGGATGAGCACGAAGCGCTTCTGCGAAAAGGCTACACGGGTGAAGGATTCTTGTCCGACGGCAAGCGGCTCGGTGGCCAGCGAATGCCACTGCACGAAGCCAAGCGGAGGGCCAGGGCAGCGGCTGAGACACGAAGAGTGCTCACCGCCGGCAGTGGGCAAAAGCTTGGCGGAGCTCCTGTCATGCGTGGAACCGACATTAGAAGGGTCATTGCAGACGCCGCCCAGAGGAGAATCAACATTGAGAGGGGATGTGCTAGCGGCACAGACAAAGGACGGCAGATCGCTAAGGATGTTGAGGTGAAGAAGCAAGGCACTACCACTACTAAAGCGGAGGAAGATGATGAAAACGAGCGAATGATTATGCAGGCATACATTGATTTAATCCAAGAAGAAGAAGCCGAGAAATATGGCCAAGGCTACGCTCCACCAAGCGAAAGCAATCCCTCTGGAATGCGAGGTACGGCCCGATCTCCCGGACTCGAACATCCACTGCTGGCAAACCAAGCGAACGTGGGGGATATCATCAAGCAAGCTTCCCGAGCACCTGCTGTACCCAAAAATGTAAAGCGACCATCTGAACCTTCCAACCCACCCATCGACCTAACCCAAGAACCAGAAACCTGGGCCTGCGACATCTGCACCCTTGTCAACCCGATCCAATTCCTCACCTGCGACGCCTGCGCCACCGAACGCCCGTCCAAGTTCTCAGACACCCCATCTCACCCTACTTCCGCCGGATCTGTCAGACGCAGCAACCACGACAGAGAGAGCTCCAATGCGCTGAAACCACGTCTGAGCGTCGTCGAGTCCATCGCGAGGATCAAGGAGCAGGAAGGCAGTAGGCCGCCTAAGCCGATGGGGTGGACGTGCTCGCGCTGTGGCAACTGGATGGAGCAGCAGTGGTGGACGTGTGCAAATTGTGGGAATATGAAGGACCGTTCTTGAAGTTTGGCTTTTGACCACGAAGAGGCGTCCGCTAATGGGGACCTTAAACAGGGGGGGGGGGGCATTCTGGGGGAGTCTACTGTCATGGTCATTGATTGGCCTTATCGCGAGGAAGAGAAAAGCCCACAGCGAGGAATCTGTGGCGCTGCGAGTAGCCAAGCCTGTTCATAAAGACGTGTGGCATGACACACAAGCTATAAGCAAAACATTCAGGATATCGAAATGAGTTTGAAGAAATCCTTATCAATTTGCGGGCTGGAACGTAACAACCAAAAGCTAGATTTCGTCCCTACAAATTAAAAGAAAATATAGTCACAAGAAAAGATGGATCATCGATCATGAGTCCACCGAGCCGTCACCAACGCCGTCATACCCAGCCCTAACATCGCCCGCCTAGATCCTCATTTCTCATATGTTGACCGGCACCTCATTACTAGTAAAGGGGCCCCCTGTATCATCCCTCACAAACTGCGTGATATCCGTCCCGTTGGTCTGAAAGAAAACCGTCAGGTGGCTTCCACCACTCTCGTCCGCCAGTGCCGTGACGCTCATATGCGTGCCTGGCAGGCCAACGGCAGTAGAAATCGTCCATTCATCGAAACCAGGGCCACCGTCTTTGGCAAGCGCGATGGAAGTGTTTTCAGCGGCCCAGGTGATGTTGTAGCCGCGAATGGTCTCGTCCCCGTACTGAAGGACGAGATAGTTGGTGTAGCCGAGGGATGACGAGGGATGGACGCCGGCGATAGAGACGGAGGCTATCAAAGGGGGGTTAGTGGCCGCTCTCTGAACAGATTGCCCATCAGGACAGGAAGGAATTACGATCGAGCTGACTTACAATTGACCCAGAGGTTGGTTGGGTGGGTGGGTGTTTCGTGGGAGCTGTCGCTGTCCTTCCACCAGATTTCCACAGTGTTTTCCACGTCGACGAAAAAGACATATTGTGCTGCAGTGGCTCTTAGACAATGGCACTCTTAACAAGGGTTGCAACAGTATGCACTCACTGGTACCGCTATCCCATGTCTGGCAGCCAACTCCAGCAAAACCGTTCATATTATGCCATGTATTGTTGTCATTGGTCCACTGGCTCTCGCCGTTATACCAAGAGTATTGTTGGAAACTAGTGTCAGTGTCTGCATACCATAGATGCATTCCAGTCGGCGTGGTGGTAATATTTGGATTTGTTACGTTGAAGCCATCAGAAAAGTTGTAATCCGAATCCCCGTAAAAGTTGCCCCAATAGCAAGCCTGAAGGCCAATCATATCCGCATCATTGGCCTTCAGGTTCAGCGTATTGAGGGGACCATCTTGCCAGATGTTGGTCTGGAATGCACTGCTGTTGCTGCTGACCCGCTGGCGGACATACGAATCCTGGTCAATGTAGAAGATATTCCAGGTAGCGACCTCGTCCACAATGTATGCTACAGCGGAGAGTGGCGTTCCGTTGCGGGCTGCGCCCTGAACTTCGGCAGGCATCACGACACCGGCGTCGACCCACTGGCCGGCGGCTTCCTGGATGAATGATCGGATTTCTCCGGTGTAGTGCTGGAAATAGACGTAGATGCTGGAATCCACGCCGAAGTTTACGGATGCTATGGCGATACCGGTCCCGTTCCAAGCGCCCGTTTTGGAGTAATACCGAGGGTCTATTGCGCCGCCGATCTCGATATCTATATTGCCAGTGGGCGTCGGAGAACCGCTCGATGTTGAAGTCGCGGTTGGTCGAGGTGCCGTGGAGGTTGGATTTGAGGAACTGCTTGAACTTCGAAAGCCATAACTCGTTAGTACTGGAGCTTTTTTGCATTTTACTGGCAGGGCTTACGAATGTTTTGTCCCAAAGACAGCGCCCAATGCCGCGGCGATGGCGATGATAGCAACAAGAACCGCAGCTGCAAGGATAAAGAACCATGTCTTCGGTACGCCACAGATCCTGCTCTTCCGCGGCGTTTCTGCCTCTTGTGAATGGGGCCCTGCTACATAGACAGGGTATGTGTTTTTGATTACTTCTTTCTCGCCCTCTTTTTCATCCACGGACTGCAAGCCAGGTGAGTTCACCTCTGAGTAATGAGCGGTTAACGATGGGGAGAGAGGTCGATCTCTGCTGGTTCCATCAGGCCCGAGATGGAGATTGTCTGCGACAGGGGGAGAGCTTGCCCGTTGTGAGTTTGGTTGGGGAGACGCCGATTGTGAGATTGTTCGATATTCGACATACTGCTGATACTCCGGGGCTTGAGACGGTGGCCTTTCATAGAATTCGAAGTCCTCGTAGGGTTGCTGAGAGCTGAATCTGCTGGGTGCAACTTCCGGCAAATGATCGCCCGAGCCCGATCGACCTTCCATTGTGCTCCACCAACTTTCAAATATGATGGAACAGGTTCGAGAGACGGCCGCAGGTGTATTTTAGCCCCAGATAGCAATGGTCCCATATGTACCCTACTCACGGTGCGCCTTATGTCGAGAAGCTAGAACCAGGGCCATGTAAGCTCACCTGAGTTCGAGGCTTCTGGTTTCACACTTCATGCAGCTCAAGCACACATCTGCGAGGATCCCCCTCCTCTAAAGGCTGGCCTAGTTGGAAGAATCTTAGAGGTAAGATAGGCGGTGCACATGCATCCGTGCCGTTTGTTAGGGTGCCACGTGCATGAATGGGCAAAGAGACCAAAGATTCATGCAAAGCTGACATATTGTGCTCGACCGTCGGGAACAAGGAATCAAGCATGGTCACTGGAACGTTGCGCTTGATCAGGTAAGTCACCCCCAAGCTTAGGTGAGAGTCATGAGATGGAAATACATTTCGAAATCCAGCAAAACCAACAAAGAGTTCTCAAGCCTTTGCGCTTGGAAGCTTCTAAAGCCAAGCCTTCTCTACTCTGGGGTTAGCGCGAGTGCCGAAGCATGCGAATCGCGTCAGCCCCAAAAGGGACCCCACCAGGCTGCATCCTCCCCGGGCCGAGCCTGAGCGCTTTATTGGTGCTTTTTCGGCCCCCAACGAGCTAACTTTCCCATCGCCCGCCCAACTCGCCCGCAGTGGCTGCATGTGTGACCAAGGGAAAATGCGCGCTTTTTCAGGCAACCTTGTTGGAAGATGAAAACTGGCGGTTCCACAGGGCATTCGCACATTGACACATTTTATCTGGACAGTTAAGCGAAAGAGATGAAAGACACCCCCATTTAAGTTACCCTTGACTGACTTGTCCTGAGACAGCACAAATTGCATTCCAAACCCCCACAGAGAACGATTCAGATAATTTTGGTTGGAGTTGTGATACGAGAGGGAGTTTTGCCATTCGCAAAGTACGCTGTTCACAAATGCAACACCTATCCGGTGGCATGCATGGGCTCTTCGAACTACCGGATCCAGACAAGGCGGGCTTCACTTCTAGAGGAAAATAGCCAGGGCACTGGCATTACAGGGCCTACCCCTGCCTTCACTAAGCAGAAGCCTGACTATGACCTCATCCCTTCTTCCGCACCAGCAACCTCGTCGGCCTTTTTCGGCCGTTAGCCTTAATAATGTCCCAGCGACTTACATCATCGGATTGCAATACTCTCTATAGCCAGCTCCTTGAGGTTCTCTTCAATCTCCTCCGCCCCTTCCATATTGCCTATCCTTACTATAGCTTCACACCGTTTTCCGATGTCATTCTATGCATCTCCCTCCTCTACGCTCCACATCAAGGTCAACTAAAAGCAAGCGCTTTTTTGTGTCTTCCAGAGCTATTTGACACTTCCCTTTGATCAAGGGATGTGTGCCTTCCCAAACATAGTACTCCGGACGGAAGCTGTTAACGCTGTCGAGGCTGTCGAAGCTAAACACTCTCCACTTACCAATAACGTCTCCGTTTTCCTTAATGTTTAGAGAGGTCGAAGAGGATTGCGGCCGGGGATAGATCAAGCAGGACTAGTCTAGCACCAACTAAATCCCTTCGACATAGTCACTGATCCGTGGAAAAGGTGTTCATGGGAAAATTTCTTTATCTTCCTATGGGATAAGCTGGAAAATCTTGACCTGTAATGATGCCAGGGGAATTTCAACCCCCGCTAGAAGTTCGGCAATATCCTTAGGGTTAGAGGTGTCACGTGATCCCAGTGACGTCAAAATGTCACTGATGCTCGTATTCCCTAGCTTCCTTATTGAGTGTAAGTAGATGGCAAGCAGAAGAGGGTTTCTCCAGGTTTTGCAAGAATATCTTCATCAAGATCCTTTACGACATGGCCATAGCTACGATTTGCACAACACCTGGACCTTGCGGGATTTTGTCAACTCCAACGCGATCCAGCCTCTATTGAACCAAAGAGGCATTCGTAAACTCGCCCAGAAGGCCAGGTCCCTGCTCCGGTTCCATGGGCATTAGCAACACAAGTGAAGACTACGTTTTGCTGGCAGTTGGGGGGCTACGCAGAGATCCTTGAAATAGCCGAACATCAACTCTATGTATGCTGTCTGAAGGCTATCCTTGATTTAAACCAGTGATTCAAAAGAGTCCAACAATTTCACGTTAGACTTACTCTTCTCGGCGGTGTTGGAGAAGATGTAACCTAATCGGCAAAGGTAGTCGTGCGTCTCCTTAGCTGAGCGCGGTGATCGAATCAATACAGGGGCTCCCGCCTACCTTGGTTGGAGGATTAAACTTCTGCGGTATCGATCTTTGCTTGGATCGCAGACGCTTCTTCGGTGTATTAGCCTAACTCTTCGTTTGCGGTTGCTCTTTGGATCCTGGAAATACTGGAATTCCTTCCATCGCAATCGAAGAGGATGACTGGAAGAGGCTTCATTGTGATTGCCCTTGTTTCTACGGCTTGGATATGCATTCCATATGCCGTACCTTTGAGCACGGCGATGAGATATTTCGCTTTGCTAGGCTTGATTTTCGATTGCCTATGAGATTTAACGTTTAACGACAGAGGTGACTCCCTGATCAAAAGATTATGAGCCGATGTTGCAACTTTTCAATGAGCCAATGGGTCCATTCTAGCGCTCAAGTTCGTAGGTTCTTGACCAAAGTGCCAGACATGGCACTCCATACTGCCCCCACCATACAAGATCCTCCCTTCCTTTCTCAGTCTTCCAATTTCCCCTCCAAGTTGGTCTTAAAGATCTTGTACTTCTCGTCCAAGTCCCCGTCCGCATACCTCCACTCCAACAGCCCCTCAAAATCTTTTGTGGTCGGTACAATCGCTGTTGACCTCCTGTGCGAGAATGTATCCACGCCAGCTTTTCCCCTGTAACTCCCCATTCCACTGCTTCCAAACCCACCGAAAGCTAGGCTAGTGACGGCTACATGGCCCATGACATCGTTGGTGCACATTCCACCTGACCAGGTCCGAGAGCGAATGTACTCAGCCTCAGCCATGTCTTCAGTGAAGACGTACAGACCGAGAGGTGTTCGGTCGATCTGCGCTACGGTCTCTGGGACAGAAGCGAGTTGGCCAGTGGGGTAGCTGAGCACGGAAAGGATGGGACCAAAGGTTTCGGAAGCAAGGAGAGGGTCGGTGAGTTTCAGGTCTGTCACGATGGTGGGTGGGATGAAAGTTTGGAAGCGTCAGGCGGGCCGGAGAGGACAAGTTTCCCTTTGGTTGAGGCGAGGAGTGAGGTGAGACGTCCAAAGTGTCTGGAATTGACAATTCTTGCCATTCTGGCAGAAGGATCGGAGCCGTAGGTTTTTTCGACGGTCTATATGGGGAGTAAGTTTGCGGTTGAAATCGACGGAAGGCGGATGCCGATATATATGACTTGGGAAGACAGAGAATAAGTACTGACCAACTTCAGCTGTTCTAGGAACTCTGGTATGACACTCTCTTCCACAAGTGCGTAGTCGGGGCACATGCACGTTTGTCCCGCGTTGAAAAATTTGCCCCAAGCAATTCTTTTTGCAGCTAGAGCGATATCTGCCTTTGCTGTCACAATGACGGGTGATTTTCCGCCAAGCTCCAATGTCACTGGCGTGAGAAATTTAGAGGCGGCGGCCATGACAATGCTGCCAACGGAGCCAGCTCCGGTGTACATGATGTGGCCGTAAGGGTGCTGGAGAAGAGCCGTCACCACTTCCACGGCACCATTGACAATCCGGAAGCATGAATTGTCGAGATACTGGGGAAGGAGCTTTGTAAGTAGCTGGGCGGAGTATGGTGCAAGCTCACTGTTCAGTGCATGTGTTAGCCCGGATATTGTCCAGCAGACCTCTGTTTCTCGAGACATAATGGTAACCTACCTAGGCTTGATGATTCCAGTGTTGCCCGCCGCGATAAGCGCTACCAGTGGGAGCAGAGCTGTCGACTTATGTTAGCCTTGGAAGCTGAATTTAGGTATTGAGCACTGTACAAAGGGTGATTGGATAGTTCCAAGGACTGCAATATATGCGTCAGCATCTCGAACTGGCGGAATGATGACTTCCGTTCCGGTTGAGCTTACGCAATGACCAAGCAAGTCCCCTTGGACTGGATATGTACCGTTGGCTGCGAGTATTGGAAAGGTTCGGGCACACTGATGACTTCGGGCGCTAGCCAATTGTCCAACTCTTTCAAGAAATGTAGAATCTGTCGCAGAATAGTCAGTTGCCGGAGGAGGAGTTGCTCAAGAACAGAAAGATCGCATTTCGTTCTTGACTTAGTGCCATATCGAAGAGTTGGCTCTCAAGTTTAAGCCTTCCCATATCCTGATAGAGCGCTTCTTGGAAGGCAGCTTCGTGTTGCTGGGTGAAATCAGTCACATGCCTTGAAATTTGGCCTGGCTTTCAGCGGCTAGTCCAATGCAGAAAACTTACATCCAGCATGTGCCAGATTTGCTTCAGCTGTTCTTTGCGCCATGGAATTGGCTGGGTTGTGCCTTTATGGTAGGAGAGGTTGAGCTCCTCGACAACGGAAGGTATATCTTTCATCGGGGTGTAAGAGAGCTCTGTATGGCTACCCATGTTCGAAAGAATATCCGGCCAGCTGTGTTTGAGGCTGAGAAGTAAATGCAGAGTGGGAGATTAGTTTGGTGTTTGACAGGTGGTGTGGAATACCATGTATACTTAATCCTCATATCCACCCGTCCACTCGCTTTGCTATATAGGGCCAGCTCTTCTACCACGTGCCAAATAATCTCTGGAGGCGGCCCTTATTCCCGGCTGAGACATGCTGAGCTTAGACAAGGGAAGTACCTTGCAAGGCAGAAGGTAACCTCGTCAGTTTTGTTCAGGACCAATAGAGCGCCTGACGGAGCGGAGCCAAGACATGTTCGGCTGGATTAGACTTGATCCATAAGCGTGCTCACCCATACCAAATATGTGGCGTATTGACGCCGGACCTGTCATGTGTGCGTAGCAACTCACCGCCGATGAAATTTCCCAGCATCTGAAAGCCAAGGGAATATTTGGGAGGATATTGGTCATTGGTCGGAGTCGGAGTCAGAGTCAGAAACTGGAACCAAAGCCGGCCGAAAGCTGCCAAGGCGGGAATAACTAAATTTGCAAATGAAAAGCGAGAGACGTAGCTACTAGTACTCATGAAAGTATGGTAGACATGGTTTAGACAAGGAACACACCTGGACCAGAAGTACATAGTCTGAGCACATAAGACGTCCTCCAACAGGAACCTGATTGCTTGTGGTTCGATCGAATTAAGGCCCGTGACATCCACTTCTGGTAGGGCAACTTTAAGGGGGAACCTTTTGGAATCGCAAGCAGGGCAATTGTCGTGGCCCTACCAACTCACGGCCATGTGGGAACAAGACTAGTCGTGCACTTATAACTTGGTTCCTTTGTTTGTAATGCGATCCACTGGTAATCCCAACGTCAAAGGTAGATATTTTGGTGCCTGGTAAATTGACTTTGTGAGACTAGGGCAAGTGCAAAAGGAAGATCTTGGAAATCCTTTCCCTACTACATTCATGTTCTCGTCCGTACCCGAGTGCCTGCTTCCTGTGCGTGCACTCGAAAGCGGGAAACGATGACTCTGCACTGCTGAACTTGGGGAAGACTCAAGAGGTGAATGTCTCAGAAAGTGGGGAAATACAGAGCCTGAAAAGTGCTCGAGCATGGACTCCGTATTCGCTCACCGATTTGTGAGCTTACTGCGTGATAATAATGGTCCTCAATTAGAATTGATCGTGACAAATCAGCTCCTGAAACGCAAATTAATGATTGACTCGAAAGTAGACCAAAGCTTGGAAGTGCATGACTCGCCGAGCCCTGCCGAAGCCTGCCTTGGCAGAGCAAACGGCCCGCATATTGGTTTCTAGTCTTACAAATGCGCAAGCGAAGCATTATATTGACAAGCACTGCAGATCTAAATTCCTAGTGACCTTTAAGCTTAAGCACTGACGGGATTCATCCAAGATGTCGGAAGAGACAGAAGCTCCAGTGGCATCGTCGGAACCTCAAGCTCGCCACATTGTTTACTGCGGAGGTGCGAAACCGTTCTGGTCGAGGAATACATCCTCCGTGGAGTGATCAGTGCTGATTCTGTGGTACGTAGTCTGCACACTACCGCCAGAGGTACCTCTACCGAAAGATATCTGTCAACTCCAACGCTACCGAAATACGTTTGATACGGGTTTCAGGGCTAACGAAAGCCTGGTTTAGTATTGCGAGTTCGGGGGTACTGTCAAAAAGTGCGAGGAATGGCTCGAGAAGAACCACCCTGATATGCACGATAAGATATATTCTGAAGGTGAGCCTCTCGCACCGGGTAGCCTACTACTTTACGTTTTGTTTCTGATCGGTTGCCAACAGATGCTTTGAACGCCAATCTGTCATCGCTCTCCGTCGATGCCCAAAAACGCGCCCAGAAGGATGCGGCGAAAAAGGAAGCCAAAGCTGCAGCTGTTGAACAGAGAGAGTCTGAGCGAAAAGCTGCAGCAAAAGTCCTCATAAAACGTGTACACCGCAACAAGAGCAAGTATGTCACGGTCGTATCGGGTTTGGAGGAACATGGGCTAGATCTTAAGAAGATAGCAAAGGAGCTGGGAAAGAAGTTCGCAACTGGAAGCTCAGTCACGAAGACGGCGAGTGGAGGAGAAGAAATCACGGTGCAGGGAGATGTGAGCGATGATCTGTATGACTGGTTGTGTGAGAATCATGAAGAGATTCCGGAAGACAATATTGATTGCATCGAGGACAAGAAGAAGAAAGGTGGAGGATGATTTTGCAGATGGAGATCCTGTTGCTTTGCAACCCGTCGCTCATATTTCTGGATTTCTGGGTATGGAGACATTCGGAACACAGTAAGGATATGGATTCAATCAGTCATACTAGTAGTCATGTCATGTCTTGTTTCTTTCACAATGTTGAAGGTCCGGCATGCCTCTCTGCTCCTTGTGTAGACTGAGTAGCCCTAACCCTGAACTCACGAGTCTATTCCTTGAACCAAAATGACATTGCTCATGAACGACACAGACAATGAGTCTTCCCTATGGCAATCGTACGACTCTGCAGAAGGCACCGATAGTGAGTGCAGCGTTGACAGCGGGCACTATGCAGGACTCACGCTAACCAGAACACCTAATTCCAAGCGTGATTATCGCCTCCACCCCCTGTCAATCTCTCCTGATCGACAGGCAGTTCTTCCCGCAGAGCCCCAGTTCAATTCCGCATGGCCGGAACCTTCCTCTGCTCAATTATTGAGCGCGTCATATTCAAACCGATCGATCGCATCGACTCTCTGTAGATCTGCTCCTTCAATACTCGACCACAGATTTCACTGTGGCGATGCGCCTGCCCGCAACGTCTACCTATTCGCCCCACCGACCCTGACATTCATACTACGAGATTCCAGCATGGACCAAATCAGCGTTACGGAGATTTGTGACCGCCTGGGTAGCGATGAAGATGCAATACGCAAGATGGCAGCCTTCAAGCTGCAGTCCAATGTTGGCGATCCATCTTTCGTCGAAACCTTCATTCTTCAAGGTGGATTGGCCAAGTTGAAATATCTCATAATGCGGGCAAGCGGCAACACACTGGCGTACAGCCTGGCAAGCTTTTCAAAGTTGCTCGAGGTGGACAAGGGCTGGGAGTGCATAGAGCAAGACCTGATTGTGAGGGTACGCAGAGCTGATTTCAATCTCTGAATGAGCATCACTGACATGGCCGCAGGTTGTCGAGCTTGTTGTCACCCACCCACTGGTCAATATTCTTCGCGGGGCAATGGGAATCCTCGTCTCAGTAGTGTCACGACCGTACAATCCGCCCAGCTCCACCCAGTCCGAGAACTTCGGCTTCAAAGCTCTCAAGCCAGCAATCTCCGTCTATCCACAATTTCTGGAGATGCTTGTCAGCAGGTTGTCCTCCGCTGACCACGCTCTTTGCGCGAACGCACTCCAATTGATCAACTCGCTCATGAGGGATGCAATAATGAATGACGCTGAAAACGAATGGCCAAAGTTCATTAAGAGGTTGCAAGATCTGGGCGTGATCAAAGCTGTATACGTTTTGATGCAAAGCTCGGCAATACAAGATCTAGCTCACCCTCTCCTCGAATTTCAAGCATTGACCAAAGTTCTTTTGAGAAGATGGAAGGATGTCCCGGTCGATCTCCAGAAGCCAGAGCATAGGCGGGCGCTGAAGGGTATTCACTTGGCGAGTAACCCGGAAAAGCCCCCCGAGTCAACATCAGCGGCAAGGGGACAGACGAAACCGAAGCACAACCCGGAAAAGTGGAGGAGACTTGGCTTTGAAAGTGAAAGTCCAGCGGGGGAATTTCAAGATATGGGATTCCTTGGGATGATGGATTTGACCGATTACGTTCGTAAACACCAAGACGAGTTCCAGCGGCTACTTCTTGAACAGTCCGAGCATCCGATGGAAAAGCGATGTCCCATTGCAAGGGCGTCGCTAGCGACGACAGCACTCCTCTACGAGCATTTCGAAGTCGACAATCCAGGCCTTGAGGATGCAAAGTCGTATCTCATCTTGGACTCTCGTGCGAGTTTCGACAAAGTCTTTAAGCCTCTTCTACTCCATTGGTCTCGTCTTCATGTGGCCAGTCTTCATGCTTTCTTCCGACTTTGGAAGGCCGCTGGGGCTGAGCTAGAAGATTTCCAGAAGATCCTGCAGCTGGTAAAAATACTGGTTGAAAAGGTTGTTGGAGAGGCACCTAGGACGAAGGATGTTCACGAAGTGGAGGAAGAGCTATATGCATTCGAGTTACAACGTCTCAGGGAGCTAGAAATGGAGCTGTTGGAGTTGACATATGAGGACGTATGGAGTTCACATCTGCGGCAAGTCAAGGATGAGCTCCACCATGAAGCCCTACAATTTGTCAAGGAGCAAAGAATTCGCTGTCTGCTTCAAGGAACATGGTTTCCAATTGGACCGTCCGAGGCAGATGGCCCGCTCAAGAGAGACGATCCTGGAGGTTCGGCGATGAACTACCGATATGTTCAATTATCACACAATCGGAGATATCTTCATTGGGCTGATTTCGATACGATGGGCGACCAACAGCCAGAGCTGGACTCTTTGCCTGACAAGAGTAAGTACTTACTGTCAGACATGACCTTGGATGGAGCAGAGGCGGGGTACACGGTCTTTGATAATTGCGTTCTATGGCCATCCCTGTGGATCATATGCTAATAGATGTGACAACAGTTGACCTCTCGATTGTATCATCCGTGGTCTCCAATGTCTCTGCCTCATCTGCCGACTCGACACATTCAGACTCGACACTCAAGATTGTACCCCATGAAAAAGCAACGACAACGAATACCAAGATCACGATACATGGCCGCCTTCCCGTCGCCGAGGACATCACCGGTCGTATGCAACAGTCTCGGCAGACCAATCATTCGCACTCGCGGCAAGCATCCAAGTCATCCAACGCAACGCATGATCAACAAAAAGAGTTGGTGCTTTTGACACTATATCCTCAGAGCCATAGCGTTGCATCAGAGTGGCTGGATGGGTTGCTTATGTTACTGAACCAGCAGCCAATCACGGCAGAGACGAGCAAGTTGATCAATATGGTGAGTAGCTATGGATTGAAGATCAGGTTGTTGAACGTGAGATTTGACGAGAAGGACATGTTGGGTGAGGCACCGGAGATTCCATCAAGGGAAGGACTCGACGAGGACTATTACTACGACCTATAAGGAAAGGAAGGAAAAAGGCGTTGTGGACATTGTACTACCAGTAGTAGTACTACTATAGTAGTAGTAGTGACTGTTGGAGGCCACGAGAACTTGATGAGATTTCTGGTTCGAGTTCCGGACATTTGCTTTGAGATACCCCTTGCTCTGTAATGTAGTAGTCACTTCCAAGCCTTGAGTAAGCGGTTACGTCGTTCTAGCCACTCTGAACGAAAGGTCGAAGAGTTAAAATAGCATGGAACCAATCTGTTGATGCCTGGGTAAGAATATTCTTGAATCACCCGAACCATCTTTTCTTCAGGGAACGCCTTGTTGCCGACCCAGGAGTAAACCCAGATGGCAAATTTAACTGGGTCTTCCATGAGCCCTGTCTAGGGCGCATTCATGAAAATATCCCCTTGCAGTGCTGCCTTGGGGTTGAAATGGTAGAGGTGCTGCTCTCCGCGACCGTAACGGATCACATTTTCGGAATGGTTAGCCACGATGTAGTCCCCTTAGACTGTGCCTCGGTCGTGTGTAACAAGGTTAAAACAGTGAATTCCAATTGTCTGTAGCATGGCGAAAAGCTGTTCGGCAGCACCCTCATGGCGGTAGTCTCCCGCTCCTTTCTCAGACTAGCCGTAACCCTTCAAGTCCGGTGCAATGCAGCGATACTTTTTGAACATAGCGGCCAATTTGATGATACCACTGATACCATGCATCGGGGATCCCGTGTAGGAAGACAATCACTTCGGCCGCCAGCGGACCGGCTTCCACATAATACCACCTCACTGTCGCTGTCGCCAGGTCCCTGGACGAAGTGGTCCACAGTCAATCCTCAAAGTCGACAAAGTAAACATCTCCTAAGAGTCGGGCCGACAACAAAAGGAAAGATGGATATGATCAAGCAGGAAGGAATGTACAACACGTTAAGGGGCAAGGTCCGATGGGTAATACCCGCCAGCCGACATGCCAATCCCCCACAAACCGATGGCTACAGATAGCACCATGCCACGCGCGTACGAGATCCTGTGCTCCTAAGCGTCATACCGACCGATCAGGTAGTGCATTGTGCTGGTAGACTCGAAAAGGGGGACTGGCATTCCGTCGGGAGCGTGTCGGGTTGACCTTGACGTACCAGGGTTCCTTTCCGCTCGTGGTTAGGGGCGATTCCACACCTTGGGCCTGTCGTCGGCCGAGCAAGACGACAGACAGAGGGAAAGATGAATATGACCAAGCAGGAAGGTTTGTACAACACATTAAGGGGCAGGCTCCGATGAGTTAATACTACACAAGCCGACTCGCCAATCCCTACAAGCCAATGGCCACTCTTCGATGGGTTAATACCCACAAGCCAACTCGCCAATCCCCACAAGCCGATGGCCACTCTCCGATGGGGATATGTAAGCGAATGCTTTCAGGCAATTAGCTATTAGCTAAGGTCGGGACGACTCCCAATACAGCCGATTAGGACAACACTACTTAAGACTCCCCGTTCAAGAGAGAGGACCTTGTAAACAGGAGCTTCGCCAATCCAATACAAACATTGCAACACAAAGGATTGCAGTCACCATGATATATCCAAGCAGAGAGCAATACGACCAGATCTTTCAGCAGATCGACGCCCTGAGTATATGGAGGCCTGCCGTTGGCCCGAAAGCCAAGTTCCCAGCCTTCGATCGCACGCACCGGTATCACAACGACTTGGATCTGGACATCGAATATAATCACGACATCCCGATGCGCTATGGCATCAAACTTCGTGGAAATATCTTCCGTCCCGCGGGTAGCCGAGACAGCAAGCTGCCGGTCCTTTTTGTCGATCACCCCGTACGGTAAAGATAATCCGTTCGATATCGGCCATTTCCAGCAAAGTAAAGATTTCGATGCTGGAATTGATGGTGTCTATCGATCCAAGTATTACGTTTTTGAAGCTTCGGACCCGGTGTTCTGATGTCGTCATGGCTTTGCTGTTGTTCACGCTGATCCTCGAGGCAGTTACGCTTCTGAGGGAGATCGTCTTTCATTTCTAACGAAGGCTGATGGTCTAGACGGGCATGATGCAATTGAATATTTTGGCAACCAGCCCTGGACTAACAGCCGAGTCGCCATGTATGGAGCAAGCGCGTTGTCGGTCGTTCAATGGTCGGATCCCCAAGCACCTCTGGGAGTACATTCAGTGCTGACGGAGGTTGAACAGGCATGTGGTGGCGTGGAACCCTCCACACCTATCTGCAATTCTCGTCCAAGGTGGATGGACTGACATGTATCGTCACGTCGCACACAAGGGGGGTATTAGAGACCAACAGTTTCGCAAGCTGCTCTGCGAGTGGAAGCTTATGCAGGGCAATAACGTGGGCTCCCGAGTGCAAGATATTTTCGAGGTCGATCAAAACCACGAGTTCGATGATGAATACTGGGAGCTGTTGAGACCAAAGCTCGAAGACGTCACTTGCCCGACTTTTGTGCAATGTACCTGGACAGATGCCGGTCTTCATCTGCCAGGATCGATCTGTGGTTGGAGAACAATTCGATCCGAGGTCAAGTATCTGGAGATATCAGGGTGAGTCCATGTGAGCCTCATCGGTCACAGTAGTAGAGTGCTAACGAGAGGGTGTATTAGGAATCGAAAGTGGGAGTATCACCTAACAGATGAGTCTTTGGAGAAGCAACTAGCTTTCTTGACGCGCTTTCTGTTCTCAGAACCCAAGGACGTTAGTAAACAGTGCTGGTCCTGGCCGCCGGTCCATCTGCAAATCAGAGACAAGCATCTGGCCGGATATTGGAGATCCGAGTCAGAGTTCCCTATCCATAGGACGATATACTCCAAATTCGGGCTAAGCTCCGAAGGCGAACTTGTCGCCGCATCTTCAGATTGCCCTCTTGATGGGACTATATCATACGATGCAAAGACCGGAACTGCATCTTGGATCTTCCGCTTTGATGAGCCCACGGAGATTACCGGATACGCAAGACTGCATCTCTGCATGGCAACAACAGAGGGTAACGATATTGATCTTCTTGACAAGCTAGACAAACACTCAAAATTAGTTGACTTCCCTCACCATACGGTCATCAATGATGAGGCTGCCGCATTTGGCTGGCTTCGTGCATCTAGACGCAAAGAAGCAGTCCATGATGGAATCGACATCAAACACACCCATGTTAAGGAGGATGAGCAACTTCTCGCTCCAAATACTCCTGTGGAACTCAATCTTGTAATCCAGCCGACATCGATTCTCTTCCGTAAGGGAGAGAGTCTAAAGTTGACTGTCCAGGGGCATGATTCCCAGGGGCACGCTCCCGGCAGATATAGCGATTCATATTTGTTAGGAAGATTTGGGACTGGGCGCAATCAAGGTCAACATGTTGTCTTTTTGAAGGAGAGCTACCTTATTCTACCGACCGTACCCGCTAAGCACGCCGTCTGAGCGCATTCCGGGCAGTCTCCAAGATTCCATACTGTACCGCTTGATTTATGGGGAATGAGTTTCAGTACTATTTGAGCAAACCATCCACGATCATGTCTCTATTCAAAGTCTTTGCCTAAATTGGTAGCCGGAAAGGTACTAACTACTAATCGCTTTGATGGACATTCAGCGACATCAGTATGTTCACAAGCTTTTTGGGTCATCCCCCAAGAGCTTGTTGATAGAAGGGTCTGACATGCAACTTGAATGATGCGTGAGTTCGCGTCCGGATGACAAAGATTGCCAACATCGGCAACGAAGAGCCTTATTGGAGCGCCTTCGACAATCCCAGAGCTCGAATCGGTGGACCCGTCAAGTCTCATAGTATTTTTCAAGGACGCGTTCTCTTGAGAAGCATGACGGCCTAGTAGTAGATTGTACACCCACAAAGTCAAGGTTGCAACGGTCAATGCGATTGCACCATAGTAATACTCCGAACGGCAGTGATCTTTCACATAGCCGAAGAGAGATCCAGCGTGAAAGAAGGCGCATCGTGCTCGCTGACCTTCTCTGAGCCATCTCCTTAGCCTTGCTTCTATTTGTCGTGCGTGCGCACTACTACTTTTCTCCAAACTCGCGAAGGAGATGAGATCGCGCAATGGAGCGTTGAGAAGGACATTGACAAGGTGAAAATGGGCAATGGCGGACGAATTCGAAGCACCGGAGGAAAGTGCTGCTTCATTAATAGCGGCCTCTATTGTCTGCAGACGGGCCAGTGGGATCAAGGCTATTTCGCTGGAAATTTCGCTGCAGAACGGAGAAAGTGAATCTGGAAGTGACCCTTGGCTTCCTGTGAGGATGGTAGTCTTATCGATCAATGCGTGGATGGTACCGGAAAGTTCGAGGCTGTGAAGGCGCTGAATTGGGGTTTGGCACAGCTGATGTAGCAATGACCGGATAGTGTGTCTTCTTGTTTCTACCTCCGCATGTTACCAAAAGGTACACCTACGATTTCTGGAAGAGAACTCAAGGCTCCATTCGTGAACAGTGTTGGCTTCCCATTCCTGCTCGGGACACGGCATCTGCAGTCGCAGTTCGTCTAGAGCCACCACTGGACTTACGTCAAAGTACTAGAGTGCAAATTGGCAGTCGAGGATCTAGGGCACAGATGTCATTAAAAGGCTCGACAGCCCTCTGGGATGAACCTACAAAGGTAAAAAATGCCACCCTCTTTTGCTCTTCTTGTTCGAGGAAGAGTTCCCATGCCCTTGCCGCGGCATCATCCTCAAGAGCCTTGTAAATCGATACTGGATTGCCGAGCTTGAACAGACTCTTCCGGCGGCACACAGTCGCCAAGGCGCTTCTTAGGGTGAACGCAATCTGCAGAAGCCGCTCCTGCCCTCCGTAGGCCATGCCTAGTACGTTTAGGAGAAGAGCTTGCGCAAACCATAGTATCTTGCGAGAGCAGGAGTTATCTTGTTCAATCTGAATCTCAATCAGCGAAGATGGATCTAATGACGGAAGGGCTTTGATAGATTCCCAGCAGCGGGCAGATCACCAAAGCTTGGATGCTTCAAGGCATGTAGAGCGAGCTCACCGTGGTCTTGATTGCCCTCCTTAGAAGTTCTTGTAATGCTTTCGAATGGCGACAGCCAGTGGCAGCAACGGCCAAAGCTAGGATGCTCGGCTTTGTGGAAGTGTTAAAGCTTGGTTTATGAAAACTCGGGTGGAACTTTTCAAAATACAGCTGTACGAAGCAATTCATAACTTCAATAGGTGCCAGTGGTGCAACGACCAAGGTACACGTTTAGATCATCATTGGTCAAAGGCATCAACGTGCCCGAAGTCTTCATATTCCAGAATTTCAGGTTGAACATTGCTCATACTAATCCGGAAAGGAGACGAGATTCTCATTGGTTCTCTGCTCCATTGTCGTCTCGCTTGTAGAGGCCACCAAATGCATCCTTACGTCCATTGAGTTACTAGTATGATGCTGGGTGGAATTTAGAGTGGCTTGAGCATCCTCCACATTTCCAGCTCCTGACTCTCGAGGTTCCTTGCCTGTCTGGAGACTGTCCAAGTCATAGACGTCGAAGGAAGTCGCAATGGTATCCCAGTCAAGGAGAGACAAACTGGGATTGAACAGCAATCCACCCATATCAAAGGCTGATGGTGTAGGATGATCATCGAGTGGCCACGATGATGTGGGATTCTCTGTGGCCCAGTCGCTACTAGTACCTGGTTGGATGGGCCATTGAGCGCTCCTCGGCTACTGGATTAGATGTCGCTCGGCCACTGCCTATAGCCTGTTCGCTCGTGGCATGTTCGCTGATTATAAACACAGCTACTACACCGTCGTTTTCTACAGCGTTCGCAACGCAGCTTTGACTTAGCGCACTCACGGCATGCCTGGCGTGCACGAGGGAGCAAGTGCCTCTCACTACTATCAGAAGCCAAGTCTGATTGTGGTGCGTATCGCGGGTGCATGGAAAGATGGCGCTTTAAGACGTCCCTGCTCATGATATGAAGAAAATCTAGTTAGCCTACTAACCTTCTTGCAAATGGTTTACCACACTTCGTACACTTATACGTCCTTTCGCTTGTATGGCTGTTGAGGTGGCGAGCTAGATGCTCCTTGCGCTTGAAACTTGAGCTGCATACTACCATGCCTCCCGCGTAGGTTGTGATTCCGGTTATACTACGTAGCTGAACGGTTGCCAAACCTCGATACCGAGTTAATACTTGCTACGTAGCGAGGTATTTGAACGGTTCAGCTACCACACGCCTATGAGGTACACGCCCATGAGGTAGGTACACGCCTATGAGGTGCACGCCTGAGGTGCACGCCCAGGTACACACCCATGAGGTCTAAGCCTCGAGAGCCAGTGAGTACTAGTAACTTACTTAGTAGTAGTACTGTATGTCGAATTCCATGTGTGATTTTCGCTCTGTCAGAGCTGGGAACCTCGTAAACCACAGGCGGGTAGAATGAATCCCACAACTGAAATCACAGATGCTACTACCGTCGTGCAGTTGTAAATGAAGGTGTCCTAATTGAAACCTACTCTAGTAGTAGCTACTAGTAGTACTACTAGCAGTGTGTTACGACTACTGACCCCTGACGGGCTTGGCACATCTATGAGGCCCTCCACCAGGTGTTAGAGTATACTTTGAGCGCATTTTGAGTCATATTCAGCTATGTGGCTAAATGTGATTCGAAGAGACACCGAATACTATTTGAACAATTTTTGAACTGTATTTGAGTGGGCTGAATGCTCTGGGAATGAGCTGAACTGAGACTGTCCAAACGGCAATTGAGCATAGTCTGAATGCCCCTCAACTATAATTCAAATGTACCTTGAGCGTGCTCAAGTGCCCTTCAAGTACCCATGTAATTCCTTAAATAGCAGCTGTAATCAGAACGCGTCCGAATACCTGAGCGCATTCAGCTATTTGAGTGTGCACCTCATGGGCGTGGCACCTCATGGGCGTGTACCTCATGGGCGTGTACCTCATAGGCAGGCTCGTGCGCTCGTAGGTAGACTCGCAGGCTCGTAGGCAGGCTCGTAGGCAGGCTCGTAGGTAGGCTCGTAGGTAGGAGTACGCATCAGCCCTACGAGCGTACGAGCCTGCCTACGGGCGTATGAGCCTGCCTGCGAGTGTGCGAGCCTACTAGTACCTACGACTGCCATCCCGACCGCTCTGGCTGCCCTGGCTGTCCTGGCCGTCCTGGCCGTCCTGGCCATCCTAGCTGTCCTCCCTCCGATAATACTTCGAACGTAGTTGGAGCGCCGAAATATTCGTGCATTTAAGGAATCGCATTTTACTTTGAGCGTCGCTTGAGTGGTGTCAAGTCTAACTCAAGTGCGAATCCAGTGGCATTCCAGCGGCGTTCAGACTATAATCGGCCGTTCCGCATTCAGACGTTCCTGGCCCAAAGGCATTCCAACAGTACTACTACTCAAGTGTACTTCGAACGCTTCTCAAATGCAAATCTAACCAACTTTGAGTATAATCCGAGTATGGACTAAACCTACATCAAACGCTATTCAAGTATTTACAGCGAGGCGTGGTAGTACTCTAATACTAGTCCGTGAGGAAGGGTAAGCAACGAAGCTTTCATCACGTGAGTTGACCGATCACAGGGTGATATCAGGGTGGGGAGCCTCCCAATCTAAGTGGCCCGACTTTTTGTGGGTGCTCGGTAAGGCGTGCTACTATTCCCACACCCTTCCAAAAAAGCACGCCCCACTTGCCACGTACCAACGGTAATTCCCGGCCAAATCCCCTCCCCGAGTCATATCCCCAGCGAAATTAGTACCTGAACCTGTAACATCAATCACTTCCTATCTACAAGTCAGAATAATACTACCCGGTCGAGTGCATCAGAACCGGGATTAGTACTACTATGAACTTCCACAGAAATCAAAATACCGGAAGAATTTGAAGTTGGAGCGCATCAATGCGGCGCTACAAGATTCCAGGATCTGGCAGAATGCACAGAGTACTACTCTTTTCATAGATTGAATCTGAGCAGGTTTAAAAACTTCGAAAAGTGGTGTAGATTTGGTGGGCGTCCTTTGAACACATGAAATCCTTGTCGATGGCTTGAAGAGGCCCTGGTTCCTAGAGGTCAGTAGGCATGCTTGCATATCTATACGAGCATTCTCCGCACGTGGCGTTTTCTCTTCACCAATTGTGGGCGCGAAACAGGGGATCCTGGCAAGTTGTGCTTCTCAATACAGTAAAGATCTAGTACTAGTACACATCCAGATTGACGGTGACTGAACAACCCCTCCCCAAAACGCAGCTGAATGTAGGTTCGTTCTCGCTTCGACCCCTAGGGATTGGGGCCGCCAGCCAATGGCTTGCCTAGGAAAGAGCCTCTCATTTCAAATGATGGCTGCGTGCTGCAGGCTGAGAAGCTCTGGGCCCGCACTGTCAGCCGCATTTGTCAAGTTAATCATTTTTGAAGGCATCTCTCCTCCAATGTCTCCGTAGCTGCTTTGTCGATACTCGTATTTTGTCTGTCCTCAAGTACTATCGCGGCTATGTGCAGTATGCGCTGAAGACCTAATTGGGGATCATGCAGAACTTTACCTATACGCCCCTGACCGACAATGACAAAATTCGGATCCTTCGACTCTACGAAGGCCATGGTAGCGCTGAGCTTGTTGGTGAGTTGATCACTCTAAAACAAGGCGAGAAGATCGAGTATGAGGCTCTTTCTTATTGGTGGGGCCGCAAAGAAGCTGGATGCCATTTAGTGTTGAAGAAGGACAACAAGCGATACGCCATTCCCATCCGGCCTGAGTTGGAGAGTGCATTGAGGCAACTCCGACTTCGAGAACAGCCTAGGAATCTTTGGGTCGATGCAATCTGTATACACCAGAATGATTCCGCCGAAAAGAATTCTCAAATACCGAAAATGGCGGAGATATACAGTGAAGCTACCAATGTTTGTGTCTGGCTTGGGGTCGAAGAAAACAACAGTGACAAAGCCTTGAAATTCATTGGCCGAGTACTAAATCTTGATGAGATCGATCAACTAGTTATCAACGAGAGGTTGGTTGAAGAATGGAATGCTTTTTCGAAACTGATCCGCAGGCCATGGTTCAACCGCAGATGGATTGTGCAAGAGGTCACGATGGCCAAGCGTGCCACCATGCATTGCGGCGAGGGTACAGTGAGTTGGATGAACTTCAAGGACGCTGTGGCACTGTTCTCGTCCAGGCCGGAACCGCTTCGACAACTCTTCCAGTCCTCCCGGACATTTGCTTACCACCCAGACCATCTGGGCGATATCAAAGAGCTTGGCGCAAATCGCCTCGTCGTTGCGACGAGCAGCATGTTTCGCAAGTCTGATGACGGTGACATTCTTGAACACCTGTTCTCACTAGAAACAATTATGTCAAGCCTGTCAGCCTTCGAGGCCTCCGACCCCCGAGACATTCTCTACGCTGTTATCCGACTAGCAAACGACGCTCATCCCTCTACAATGCAAAAGAGAGTTGCGTCTCTGGTGGAAGACGAGAATATCATGACACCCGCTGCTGTTCCAGTCAAGAGCTTCTACGATGGCATACTAGGATCTGACCTTCGAAATGCGACGATGGGCCAGCCCTCTAATAATGGGGGGCCGAGCATTAGTAGTCCAAATACTACACTGCAAGTTCCAAACACTGCAATCCTCCGCCGAGCAGCAGCAGCCTTCTTGAAGCCTCTTCAAGACAAGCTAATCACAGTGGACTACAACAAAAGTGTATTCGAAGTCTGCAAAGACTTTGTTGCTTTCAGTATTGGGCGCTCAAGATCGCTTGACATCATTTGCAGACCGTGGGCTCCTTATAACCCAGGTGAAGATTATGACCTTCCATCTTGGGTATGCACCCGCGCTGGTCTCGCCTTCGAGCGAGGCGATGATCACAAGTACTACCGCGTCGCAGCCGATCCTCTTGTCGGTACTCCAAGCTTGGGAAGGAAGATCTACAATGCATCGGGAAAGACTAAAGCGGTGTGGAAGTTCGGCGATGAGCTAGCCAAGGACGTCGACACAAGCAAGATCCGGGACCTACACAAAAGCCTCTTGGTGGAAGGCTTCGTGCTGAGTAAAGTGAAGTCCGTCCAAGAAATGGCTGTCGGAGGCAATATACCAGTCCAATGGTTGAAGGCTGTGAAGTGGGAGAAGGCTATGGAGCCACCGAGTCGATTCTGGCGGACATTGGTTGCAGACCGAGGGCCAGAGGGACAGACTTGGGTACCTCCTTATTGGGAAAGAGCCTGCAAACACGCATTTAGCAAGGTTCCTGTTAGGGCTCATCTCAACGTCGTCCAGATGATTGATCACCGCACCAACTCGTTCACCAAGGAGTTCTTGCAGCGAGCACTAGCTGTAGTTTTCAACCGAAAATTCTTCGAGGACGAACAAGGTAACGTTGGTCTCGCTCCTGACGAAGTTCGGCCTGGTGACCTGGTCTGTATACTTGATGGCTGTAGTGTGCCCATCTTGCTTCGAATTACCCCAAGGACCCAGGCTGGTGTATCCCCCGGCTGGGGTCGCAATGCCGATTGCCATACCACGAGGGCCGAATGCACAAGTTCTGGACAAAAAGTCCAATCTCAAATGGAAGGAACCGTGCCGAATTCGAATCCAGATCACGGCTTGACTGATCGACGTGATTTTGCAATAGAGAAATCAAGTGAAATGAGCCGCCTTCAAAGTGATCATTCTGGAACTACTGGAAACAGTGTGTCTGTTGGAAACACTAGTAATCTTGGGTTAGCAGGAAATCCTCACAAGAGGAGGAGATCACAAACTGACACCGGTCTCGAAATGACGAGCTCTAAGAGGATCATGAACTCTTCAAGTAAGTAATTTTGTCAGTGCGGCAGTGTCAACAGCTAGCTCATGTTTTCCTTCGACCATGATTTGTCCTCGTGCTGATTGCGGGTAACTTAGGAATCAGTCCATTCGCAGAACAACTTGTGTCGGACAATACAAACGTGCCTCAGCTCAACGTGCATGCCCCTCCAGAAGAGAATACACCTGCTCAGATGCCTCCTCCGCCTCGCAGTGGAACTTGGCCTCAGCCACCGCCGCTAAGCTCACGCCGTGCACGCCCGCAGCTCAACCTTATACCACGTGCTCGCAACGACTTCTGGTTGCCCAAAATGGCGCACTACTACAAGATCATTGGAGAGTGTTATGTTCATGGCATGATGGATGGAGAGGCTTTTAGTGTCAAGAATAGAGAAGGGATTGGGAAAGAAATATTTGAGTTGAAGTGACACGGTGGATATCCCGAAATACCCTTCTCAGGCTTAACGCCCACGGCAATTCGTATCCAGTGGCGATCCGTCTAGCAGCCAATCTGGTCCCAGTCGGCCTGATTCCATGGATATCCTCCAGGGACAGGAGAGATTCGAGAAACTAAACTAGGATAGTCGCCCCGGTCATGTGGCGGCAAACGGTCTGGTGGTTCCTAAACCCGTCATTGTTGGAAGGCCGGAACCAACCAGAGATTACTACTAATGAGTGCCTTTTGCCGGGTTCACCTGTGTGACAAGGACTGTGGTTGATGATACTAAGAGGAGCATCATTCGCACTTACTGAGGGTCAGCCTAGCTGTCTCCTTAAGAACTCATTGCTAGTGCTACTACTCTCACGCTGTACACAGCCGAAGGTGTCATGATTCATGCAAAAAAGCCAAAGGACAACTTGAATATCAGCGAGCGCAACCTTGAACGAGTCTTTCAAACTCTCCGGGACAAGGATGACTTGACATTCACCCCAGAATACTACTAACTCTGCCTGCTTTACCTTGACCTTCCTACTAGTACTTACTAGTTTCACCTTATCAATGAGCACGGATTCAGTCGTACGCGCCCCAGCCACTGGGATGGCCCCGCCAGCGCAGTGCATGAAAGCTCCGCAAGCGCACATCGTTGAACGGAGATGAGACACTTGAACGGATGCCCATCCGGTACTTCGAGTGAGCGTCAATGCCAGAAGATTTGCCTCTCACCATCATGTCCCAACGGTTTGTCCCCAGATTCGCCACCGAAGGCGACGCCTCCTGTGTACATCCTCAACGACGTTGGTCTCATTCGGTCTGGACGGCGAAATGACTGATCCCGACCCGGCAGCGATACCCTGTTCTCTTATCTTCGCTCGCTCTCTCCCTCTTCTTCAACCGAATTATCCAGCGAGTGCAGTGGTGAGACCATTGTGCCACTGGATGGCGACGACTCTTCTCCCTACCCACCCGAGAAGCTAGCCTCTGGATCCGGTTTGGGCCGTGAGATGGACCTATTGCTGTACGACGCTCCATCAATCCGGAATCTCTTCTCGGAGCTTCTTCACTCCCCTTCCCCACATGCACATCTGTTGGCGACTTCAGCGGTTGCAGCAGTGTTACGGGCCTTGCTGGGCTCGCTTAGTCAGGGTGTGTCACTAAGGGGTCGTCAGACTATTCAGTCCTGTGTCGAAGGAGTAGGGGGCACGTGAGACAGTGGTAGCAAGTGTAACTAGTAGATGTAGGGTGTACGATCTGCTGATTAGAGTTCACCATGGAAGACCGTAGGGGTCGCTCCATGGGTCTGCCTATTTACCTACCTATGAACTCTTGGCGTGGCTCCTGTGGTTCAGGTGGCTCAGGCCCTCTTGGCGTCTGATCCCCCTGAGCCACTCGCTTGGCAGGTTTGCCTTTAAACCGCTATCGATCCCCCCGTTCCTGATGAAGTCTAAGCTTGGTAAAAGCAACCAGGAAAGGGAGGAAGAAGGCTTGATGGAATGAGCAAGTTAATGTGTAGACCAAGTTTGAATCTATCTCTTTTTTGTCTATAGCCAACAATCTGCTTTACCAAAACATGAAGCGGTAACGCGAGAGAAAAAGAGCGATAAGAGAAAGGAGCGGCATGAGAGATACTCTCTAGAATGTCAACAACGCCATGAAAGCACGTGTACGAGGATTCCTATAAAGAGAGGGAGGAGGCGTAGCGGGCCCGAGGTTCATACCACTCGGCAACAAATACCATCCAGAGCCTTGAAACGAACAGAGAAGATTCCGACTCTTCAACAGCGCCCCCCAGTCGGGATCAACCCTCTTGGTTTGAGTTAGTCTTCTGGATCTTCCGGTTCACCTTTTTCGTAAGGAGGCGGGTCGAGGAAATCTCCTTGCGTGCATTGCTTTTGCGCCATGAAGGCATTCTGAACCAAAAAGTGTCAGCGGGTTTATGGAAATTTGGCAGTATCATAGTAGATTCTACTCACCATGGCCATCCAGGCATAGTTGTCCGCGTTTGCAGTGCAGAAGCCCGGTTCCTCCTTGACGAGCGCGTGGGCACGATCGGGGCCAAATGCGTCGTCGCCGTCGTCGTTTCTGGCGTCCACTATTTCGAATCCTAGGCTATAGACCGTTCTGCATTAGCTCGATGACTCCGGGACTGTCTGTATCCATAATATGACAGAATAGCAATGGGGTGGCTTACGCAGCTTTTCCAATTTGGTTGTAGTGCACGACCTCGTGGAGAGCGACGCGGCCCGTGTTGTCCATCTTGTCAGAAGGGAAGTCGTCGAGATCTGACTCGCAGCTTAGAGCTGAGGCGTCAACGATCTCGAGGCCAATCAAGCAGAAGTGAGTCCGGCTTTGGCCCGGTTCGGTGTAGGCTTGGACACCTGGCATTCGACAATTGGGCTCGCGGCCAGCAGCTTCATTGAAGTCTTTGTTGTCAATGATGAACTCTGTGAAAATAGCGTTGACATCGCCGTTGCCATTGGAGGAGCCATCAGCATTTTCAGAGGGAATTATGTTGCGAAACACGGGAATTACTTCCTCGTTTCTGTCGTCACCTTCAGAAAGGTCGAAGAAGCGGCCGAAGATCGTCTCTTCGGTGCCGGAGGCATCTGAGAGGCCGGCCAAGGCGATCCTGCGCATTCCGTCGAATGCCATGTGGATTGTTTCGACAGCCGCTGCTTGGGCCTCGTCGTTCATGTCGAAATTAACGTATTTCCATTCATTGTTGAAGGCCGTTCCCGTTCCCGGGTAGGCAGAGGGTTCGGGGCGTTTTCGCCGGGACAGATTTTGGGGATTAATTGCATCAGGCCTTCTGATAAAAGTTAGAGCACCAAATGCTAGCCTTAGAGGAGTATACTGATGGATATAGAGCACATGTGGACCAACTTACATTGAGGTGGGATTGCATTTGCTCGGCACACTCAGAGCCACAAACCACGCGATTCCTAGAAGAAGATGGAGATGCATACTTGGCAGACGAGGTGAGAAATTTGGGGCAAAGAGCTTCACAGAGAGCCCACAGTCAAATTTATGGAGTGAAGAGTAAAGTCTTTTCGGGATAGTGACTGAATAACTTCACAGAGAAAAGCTAGGGGAATATATATACAGTGAAACGCGGCGCAGCGTCGCAAACAAACTTGTCGCGGATACATGACGAAGCGCTGGCCTCTGCTGACAGTTTGGACAGTTTGCTGCAATCTGAGGGAGTGGTACACACGGCAGCCCTTAGTGAAGTAAACGGGTAGGTGCGAATGAAGATGGCTCTGAAGAACTCAAATAGTGTACAAAATCTTGGAAATTGTCACGCCGGGTGCCTTTTTGAAGTATTGACCCGCCTGTCATACTCAGGCACTCCCTCCAATATGACAGGCGAGATTTTGTGGCTGCTGTGGAATGAAAGACGAATAGTCTGGATTTCAAACACTCTTGGGCACGCTCTGCGAACCTAGAGGGTATGACCCGTCGGGATTCCAAACACTCTTGGGCACGCTCTGCGAACCTAGAGGGTATGACCCGTCGGGATCTCAAAACGCTCGTGGACATGCCCTACGGACTGGGAGGGTGCGCCGTTGGGCCTGTGCCGCAAAGGTCGAGAGGATGTAAATCGATTTTCGTACACACATATGCTAGCAACGAGGCTGTGAATGTTCAGATCGTGAATCCTCAGCGCTTACATTGAGGTGATTAAATCTGGAGGCCAGAATTTGACCGAGGCTCCGAAGAGCAGCTTCGCGCGATTCTCTCCGGTGAAGGCGGCGCAATACTAGCAAGGATGAGCAATAGTAGGGCATGGTGATGGTCACTGAGATAACTCACACGCAGCTTTCGGTTGGTATGCATGATAGTGTGAAGGTCGGTACGGAGTAAGGATGATGAAGATTGTAGTGCAAGTCCCCGTGCCAGTATCAAGATGCAATATTGCGTACTGGAGGACGCGAGTAGCCGGGCTAGAGACAGGAGAGATTTGAGAAGCTAATAATTGCCCCGGTTATGTGGCGGCAAACGGTCCGGTTGGTTTCCTTGAGCTCTGAAGAATTGTCAGTGAAAGTTTCACCGGCTTCTGCGGAGCCGCAGTGGTGCAAAGCAGACATCATTCACTTTTCGTTAGTTTCCAAGACATTCCTACGTTGGTCCTAGCTCCTAAATCCGTCATTGTTTGGAAGGCCGGAACTGCTACCTGAGGTTATTGAACCAATTGCACCACACTCGGGACTCAATTGTGCCACAGTCGTAGTGCGACTCAATTGTGCTACAGTCGTAGTGTGACTCAATTGTGCTACAGTCGTGGTGTAACTCAATTGTGCCACAGTCGCGGTGTGACTCATTCCATTTTTTGTCTTAGTCGCTAACTGGTTTTCGCCCTTCCCCCAAAACAGCCAGAAGATACGCCCCCTCATGCAGTAGGACCGCCTCTATGACTTTGTTTATTGCTGTCTCTACCTAGCTAGAGTGTCTAAACCTTCAGACATTGCTTCAGTTGACACCAGAACAATGGCTCTTTCTGAAGAGGCTGCAACGCCTTTTAAGCTACGTCTGGGCCTCAGTTTGAACCTTCCCTGCAGAGCTTGTGACCTCTCAGGTCAGGTACCATTTCAAGTTGTTGCCCAAATCAGTCGCACGCGGCAGGGAGATGTGCAGAAACAAGAGACGCCAGTCTCTGTTTTAGCCAACGGAACTCCACTAGATATCCCGAGTGCCTTGCAAAACGGAATCCTTCGCATACGGCCTATGAAATCATTTCACTGCGTCGATGAAGATGCAGAACCGATCGAAATCCTTCCCTCCCCCGAAAGATCGGCCGCTGATACCCCAAGAGTTTTGAATCTTGGGCCGACGTCGAAGCTGAAAAGGCGGACACCGCACTGTGTCTTGTATACGTTGGACGTATCGAGGATGCGTGGCATGGAAGATGGCAAGTTTTACAAATTCGAATTGGGGACCAAAGATTCCGAAGACGCCGGTCAGCCTTGTAGGATTCGGTGGCAATTCCGCTCAGACCCTGCTCAACAGCCAGACTTTGAAAGTCCGGGCGAGAACCCAGCGCCAAAAGTCTCATACTCTCTTGGTATGACGCGATTCAAAGCAGTGGCAAAGCTTGCAATTCCACCACGGTTTGAGTATCGACTTAGCGTGCGACCTTCAACAATATCCCTCTCAAACCCGACTGATTTCACAGTGTCTGTTGAGACCACGCTGAAAGAAGCCATTACCTACACGGTGTATTCCGACAGACTTAACGATCAGCCGTTTCTTACGGTACTTCATGACCGTATAAGCCTTTTCTGCTTCGACCTGGTGGATCTTAACACCCAAGAAGTGATATCGGGAGAAGCGCGTAACAGCACTGGATGTAGGAGCGGATCACCGGCCTTTCCGGCCAATCTAGGCAGGGACCATTTCAGAGAGTTTCTACCTGAAAAGACCTACAACATGACACTCACGTGTTCTTCCCATGAGCCGACTCAAACGCCGATGCGGAGAGAAACGCTGAAAGAAGGCTTGAGAATTGAGGAGCCGGAGAAGCTTGTTGGAAGGAGGCTAGGCCTTAAGCTAAGACCTATGGACACTTGGTGGGTGGCAGGGACGATTGATGACTTATTCGCTGGGAAGGACATGATTGCGAAGGATATCTATACGAACCCTTTGGTAATACAATCCGACGATTATGCCGCAATCAGCATCGAGAAGTAGGAGTGGCTTTTGGGTTGGAAGGCAGAGGAAAGAATGTGGCGGGGTTGGTGTACTCCTACACAATTCGGGGGCTTTCAGGCGAGTCAGATTAGGGGCTGCGATGCTGCTGTAGCATTCATCATTTGCTCTCCTTCTTGTTCTTCCTCTAGTATTCCATTCGCGCCTTTTCCTGCAGAGGCTACGCGATTTCATGATCTTCTGCTGTCTTCACCACAAGTGATTTTCTCCCCTTGCCTGATGTGCCTGCCGCTGCCTTTGGCGCACTACCGACAGATGTTCCTCGAGAGAAGGTCGGTGTCTCTGGGGTTTGACTGAGCATTTCGCCGACGTGGCAAGCCAGCTTCGAGGGCAGTGCGCACTCCCGCCAGATTCCGGGACCAGTGAGACATACCTGAAAATCGCGCGAGCGCAGAGCGGCGTCACTCCAAGCTCGGAGTGGGGGTGGACTCGATTAGTAGCCTGCGAAAGAAAGGACATACTCTGTTCAGCCAGAATCACATACGTGATGGACCATGAGAAGTGGCACACGTCTGAAGTTTTGAAAGCAGAGATCATTGTATTTTACCATGCTTGAGGAGCTTAGGGAACGAGCCATATCTTCCAATTCTCATCCTTTGAGATATCTGCAGTCCGAGACCGACGTAATGTCCATTTCTTCCTGCTCATCCAATTCTTGCTGGCTGTCTACTTCTCGCTGGCCGTCCACCTCTTGCTGCTCCCTCACTACCTTTTTGCCCATCCACTTCGTACTGACTCCATCCGACCAAGGGGTGGCAGATTGAGTAACACCAAAAAATTGTTCACCACACTACCACCTTATCTGACTTCGGCGCTACCATCCCGCTTCAATGCGGCACCTTGGAATGTGTGCACGTTGTTCTTCATTCTTTGGAATAGCCTCCAGTTGAGCAAGCAGCAGTGTGAATGTGGTACATCTCTGCAGGAGCGAGCTACTCTCACACAGGTGTAAGCAGTGGCAACCCTAACCTAGGAGACGAAACAGGTCGGCCAGTTCAAAATTTGAGGCTCCTCATCTAGCCATCACCTGGCATCACCCTTTCATCAGTCAACTCACGCGATAAGAAGCCGTGCTGCTCACCTTTCATCACGGGCCAAGCTCAGTATAAATAATCGGCCTCTGTAGTGGTTCGGGTCCAAGTATTGTCTGAGATGAACATAAGAGGTTGAGCGAATTAACTTGAAGTTAATGGAATTCGAAAAATGACATAGCTCCAGATGGGTGACCTAAAACCAGGAAACTGCTAGTATTACCACCCCAAACAGCTTCACAAGTCGCCCGATAGCCGGGAAGGAGATATATGACCTTTTCCGTATTCTTAACCACCCACTCGTCTAATACAGATAACGTGACCAGCTTGCCGTCCGGCGAGAAAGCGACCGAGCAGGCCGGGTCCGAATGGCTATTGAGCGGCTCACCGCAGGGCACTCCCGTCGCCGTCTCCCAGAGCCTGACCGTCCTGTCGTTTGAGCCCGACGCGACCAGCTTGCCGTCCGGCGAGAAGGCGACCGAGTAGACCCGGCCCGAATGGCCTCTGAGCGGCTCACCGCGGGGCGCTCCCGTCGCCGTCTCCCAGAGCCTGACCGTCCTATCGTCTGAGCCCGACGCGACCAGCTTGCCGTTTGGCGAGAAGGCGACCGACCGGATCACGCCCGAATGGCCC
>Ga0335072_10000159_pt1 | contig 143394 bp, 107 predicted proteins | sample Lox_Sample_21_FD_206725 | JGI IMG/M metagenome (GOLD analysis project Ga0335072, IMG submission 206725) | Soil microbial communities from Loxahatchee National Wildlife Refuge, Florida, United States - Lox_Sample_2.1 | ecosystem: Environmental > Terrestrial > Soil > Wetlands | place: USA...
ATGTTCCAACTTGCCTCTAATCTCAGCGGTGAGCGCAGCAAATTTCTCGATCTCTTCTCTCGTCAATACCCTGAGAACAATAACGTATTCATCTCTCTCTTCAAATCTTTCGTGTGAGGCTACCAGCGATGCAGGGTTGACGAGTTGTCTATTGATCTTGGTCCAGCGAGCTCCGGGAGGTATCCCCTTTTTGCCCGCTTCTTTCAGCGGCGCAACCCCTTCCCGGGTGGGGTTTGGATCCTCAGGGAAGGGAACTGCTCTGGGCGGCTTCAAGATGCCTTTTGGCTTCGATTCTTGCTCTTTCTCCTTTAGTGGCTCGACAAGCTGCACCCTGCGAGGACGGTCGTCTTCGAGTTCTCCAGGAACGCTTTCGTAGCGTGCTGCCTCAGGAGCAGGTTGGTCGCGATCTCCTCTCCGATCACGTTCGTGTCTCCTGCGCTCGCCGTCATCCAGCTCAGAATCTCCAATTTGTTCGTCGCGTCCTTTCATATCCCCAGCTTTGTCAGAGACGTTTCGCGACTCTGAGCCTGATCCCGAGTCATTTTCTAGCCGACCCCCATCTTTATTGTGATGCTTTCTTCTGCGATGGTGGTTGCGGGACGCATCATCCTCCAATGAGTCACTATCACCACGGTCCCTAGGGCCTTTCCCTCGTCGTACATCATCAATCTCTTGCTCCTCTTGAAGGTCGTGAAGTCTATCACGCGGCCGTTCCGACCTTACGCCGTTCCCGGTATGCCCTTCATCGTCTTCAAATTCCTTTTCACGACGTCTTCGATGTCGTCGCTCTCGTTGTGGGTCTGTTTCTTCATCCAGATCATTGTCACGGGATGGCTTAGACATGGCCCCTGCCAGACCTGCAGCGGCCGCGCTTCCTAAACCCACTGCGGCGACTTTCTCGCCAATCGCTAGCCGGTCCGGACTTGTATCCCGATGCTTCTTATGTCGTCGTTCGTGGTGGGTGCTCGCATGATGATGGTCCCTTTGGTCGCGGTCGCTGGTGTAAATATCATTTTCGTCCTGCGGATCTCGTCGAGGCCTGGGGTCTCGGCGAACTCCCAAATCCTCTCGTGGGTTGGGCAGACCCATGTCGCGATCCTGGTGCAACGATATAGGCACTCTTGTACTAGGTCGGCGCCGAGGCATATCATCGTTTCGATCGTTGTCACTAGCCGCGCCACTCCTCATGCTTGCACGGCCGGCATCAGCTTTGTCAATTCTATCGAATTGCCGAATGGCTGGGGGCGGTGGCCCTGACTCTCGCCTGATATGTTGAGGACCTTGCCATTCGGCGAAATCTAGGGCGCTGAGAGGGCGATCGCGCCTCGAATAGTTTTCACGCCTAACAGGAGAACTAGAGGGATAGTCTCTGTCAAATTGCTCTCTAGGACCGGTGTAAGAAACGTCATCATCGTGGTATCGTACCGGAGCGCCACTCGCAGGATATCCGCCAGCGGCAAGGTTGCGGTACCGAGCTCGCTCCCGCCGGTCCCTGTCTGCTACCCGCAGGTGTTCCAGATCTGTGGGTGTGGCGCTGTAGTGACGCTGGTGCTGTTGACGTGGACTCGAGACAGCAGGGTATATATAGCGCTCTGAGTCATCACGAGGATGATGAGGGTTAGGCAGCGGGCTTCCCGAGGGTCGATCCCTCGAAAGGTTATTGACAAGGGGACGACTTTGAGCGGGCGAAGGAGGTGGTATCACTAGGTTGGGCGGCCTCCTATCTTCTGCGGTTATAGAGTTGTTTGTAGGCCGAACGGCATATTCAGTTCTTGATTTTGTGCTGCCTGAATAGCCCGAGTCGTGGTAGATTTTTTTGGTGATTGGTTGAGCCTCGTAAGCGCGAGATGCGGGCAAAGTATCAATGCTAGGCCCGAGGTACCGTGACGGTCGTGGATCGAATGACGATGAGATGACAGTACCTGTGGAGGCACGAGGATCAGCGTAACGGCGGTAGGCAGGAGCGGGAGGGGAGCTGCGTCGGGGTCGGTTTGTCGCCATTCTTCAACCTTGGGACGGGGTACCGCAGGTGGTGCTGCAGGCGGCCAGAGATGTGCAGGTGTAACGGGGGTGGAAGAGGAAGGAGTCTATCGTATCTGGAAATCAGGTCGTATTCGTCAGCATATCTATGGCGTTAAAGCAAGGATTCTTAAGAAGGGGGGGTATGGATCGTAAAGCACGGAGAAGTGCATACAATTAGGTTGTGTGCGATGTAGCGATGGTGGCCCTTATTGCGCCGGGGCTTACACCCCATCCCCTCTCGCACGATGGAATTCGGCAATTATGACTACCAAACGTAGCCTGTGTGCCAAATGAGGCTCAATTGGTCAGATGACAGCGGGCTCAGCCAGGCTTTCGCTTCAGCGTGGCGAGCGTGTTTTGGAGCCTGGGGAGCGTGTTTGAGCCTGGGCAGCAGTGACCCCGACAGCGAATATCCCATGAATTAGTCTGTGAGGATGCCCCTGGAAGCCCTAGGCATGCATATGCATGCAGGTCATTAAGATACGGGTTTGTCTGGAAGGCCTGGCGCCGGTTTAAGCAATTCCACGAGGGTAGAATGATGGAGACTTGAGCACAAAAATTCGAGAGATCTTTTACAACATATATTTCATGGTCGACGTCAGTCGCTACACAGTTGCCCCCCACCGCGAAAACCTGGCCGCCGCCAACCGTCAATTGGGCTCTGCTTAATGATCTACGTTTCTCAATTTCATTGATCGACAAAAAACATTGGGCAGGAATCTCAAAGCCATGCCACATCTATTTCTCCCTGTCTGAGATCCCCTATTCAGCTTGTCGTATGCTGATGTTCTGTACAACTTCGCATCAGGCGAGTCCCACCTGCGATCCCATTTCTGCACATTCATCCTTTTCATGATCCGAGGGCCATCTCAAAAAATTTTGCCGACGACAATTCCATAACCTGCACGTGTCGGCATCCCCTCATTGGCACACAGTAATCGGGCGTCCAAACTCTCTCGGCAGCTGTCAAAAGCTGCCCCAGTCTTTAAGCGACCGAGCCCGAATCATGCGGTGGTGCTGATGCACGGTCCTCAACTCACCAATAGAGTCATCAGCCAGAGATTCGAAGAGCATGAGATCATCTCTCAAAGTCTCTTTCCGCTGCAGAACGGTGAGGGCGTCAAGCACCCTCCAAGACTGCTAAGCCGCCGTCAAGTCTACGCCCTTCACGATTCTGCACCATGAGCAGACTAAAGCAAATGTAGTCCTTGACCCATTTTGGGTCAGGATTAACGCATTCGGAGCAAGGACATCTGTGGTGCCTCCACCCCCTCTATACTCTGCCCCTATCCATCTGCCCGTCTTCTTTCCAATTGCACGGGCTATTGCAAAGATGTAAGAGACGAGCCGCTTCGCGAACCCTGGCAAAAGGCTTGGAAAATGTGGATAGAAATGACATGATCGCAGCAGTCTTCCAAAGTTTCCCAAACTTCGATGAAGATTCGATGATTTCTATGGCGAAGCGGTAGACACATGTTCAACTACGGGGCATTTGCCCAATCCTTCTCCACACGACCCAACCAGAATAAACCGAATCCGCTTACATTTTCGTCAGAATCGCATTTCGGTTTGCAACGCGAACAAGGCTACCCACTAGTACAGGGCGTAGAGAGTTGCCAAGCGCGCCGAGGTAACGTCATTCATTGGTGACCATACGTACTCCTCCCTCACCGAAACTTTCGACCGACGCCTGAGAGGATAGCAGATGAGGCTGGAGTGCCTTTTGGTGAATGCACCAGATGTTAATTCCTTGCGACTACGGGCATTCACGGCTTCTTGGTTGTGGGGTGTAAAATCGGTCTGATCCGATGAGGCTGGGTATCAGGTGATCCCATGATCTTACACCAACGACTCCTTTCTCACGCCTGATGCGGCTGCTCTTTGTGATAGGGGGAAAATATCACGTGTTGTTCGACACGGCAATTAGGCAATGTCACTCTCACAGATATGCAAAAGTAGCCAGGATTTTTTTTCCTATTACTCTAGAAGTCTAACACCTTTGAGGACCATCGACTGGGGTCGGGCCAGACGACGATCGAGTTTGCAAGCGCCATAGGCGCGTTCAACGCATGGTCATGATGCCATCGGATGCAACGTGGGGACGAACAGCCATGATCGATCTCTTGCCCAGCGCCTGCTTGTGTCGCTTTTTTACTCCGCCCCCGCGGCTAAAGGCGATCATGCTTGTTCCTGCTACGCATTAACGCCCTCTTTTCTCCGTGCAAAATGCAACATGTCGGTATCGTTTACGTCTGCGTTTCCTCTTTCACCATTGCATTCTGTTTTCAGTGGCTTGCCCTGCTGCAAAGAGAGGGCTCTTTGTGTCATGCCTCATCGTGGCTGAGTGCGGATCATGTATCATTCCCGAAGCTCTATCATTCTCGGCTTCGTCCACTTGAGTTCGCAGCAACTTTATTCCGGCTCTAGTGGTAGGCGCTTCATCTCTGGGCTTAATTCGAAGAGGCTCTAAGTACGCAATCGGTCACTGCTCCAGCCTCGGGGACTAGTCTCGTGACTTCAAAAAGGGGCTCTTCGAGTACAACCAAAGCTGCCTCTCCCGGCTCATCACCCCTCCAACGCACCAGTCAATAGCAAGGCTAGAAGATCCAGCTTCACTCAATGAGAGAATGGCTGTGCAATGTCCTTTGCTGCAAGTATCCTACTTTTTTACGACGAAAGTATACTGATGGCGAAGCATCGAGTGGGCCTGCTTGAGGAGCACGTCATCCTTGGCCTCTGATAGTAGAAACATTTCAATCTGGTTGTTAACAGAGTAAGTACATATACAGGCGTTCTCTTAGACTAAGCATTCATCCTCATCTCATAACTTTCCTTGGGTAATCTTGCAAGCTACAGTACTTCCTGCTTTACTCCTTCTATTTTGGCCCTTACTTGAGCTTCCACTCCCTTATCGTGCTGTCAAACTCCTTCATTCGACTTGTTTCAGCGCCGTCTTATTTCAGACAGACAACATTACCACCGTTGAACCTCCCGGCGATCGTTATCGCCATCTGCTCTTGCTTCTCTTCATCTTCAGCCCTGCTAGCAGCAGAAATCCATACGCGTGTACTGTCCCCTCCTCCTCCTCTCTACGCAAGTGCATCGAGCATTCACTGTTCTGTTCGGCCGTCGGAGAGCGAACCATGACGAACCCACCTCCAGAGAAATGGCAGTGCCATATATGCCTCGAAGGCCCTCACACATACAGCATCACTACATCTTGTACTGGTGTACGCTCCGACAACAAGCAGTGCGGACACAGGCTTTGCAGGTATTGCAAGACGGATAACGAAATCCCAAATCCTTTGGGCCCTGCTGCGTTGCGCAGCCCTCCGACTGCAGCAAGGACAACCGATTACAGCACCATGCGACGAACCGCGCCTGCCATGGTACCTCGTGGTAACAAGCGCACCCTTGACCACGGCCAGCATCACCAACAAGCATTGCGTCTTGGTGCTAGGCCATCCATGGCCGGGTGGTGGACCTGCTGCAATGGGCACCCGAACAACCCTGCTCTTAGCAGTGGACGTTGCACGCAATGCAACCACGAGAAGTGCCGTAATTGCAGTCCTTACACCTAGTTTGGTCTCCAGCTTTCACGACAGGCTCGCGGCAAGTGTGCGACAGCGCTTTTGACAAGGAGAGGTGTGTAGGGGAGGGGTGTGGAGAGTCGAAGGTCAATTGAGGTTGAGGGAGAAGCCTTGCCGAAAGAACTATTCGACCATGTCTTCGACGTCAGGCTTTCACAGTCATTACAGAATTTCTTTTGCTGCCTTGTTATGCAATTTCCCCGATTCACATTCTCTACCACATTTACCTCGTTTTTTTTCTGTTTTGTTCGATTTGAATTTAACATCTGTCGCTCTCGATTGCTGCGCTGCTTGATATTCAACATGATCTTGTTCGAAAGACCGGTCCTTCGTCAAGCTACATTGGTCTTCTGTCTCAGTCTTGTCTCACTATTGATTCTCCGGGTTGGTTTTGGTTGGGTCTAGGACAAGATACCCCATAGAAGGAAGACATCAGGGAGGCGTATAGGGTCATTTAGACAACATTCGTTACTCGGTCTAAGTCTCTAATGCTAGATTATCATAACGATCATCCTTCACTTGCACAACTTGCTACTTGAAGGTGTCCATAGACGCCGCACCCCGCCACAATGAAATGCCCATGTATGCGAGGTCAAATTGGAAGCCCCTCTGCACCTTTCTATTCATCCTCCTACGGAAGCGGACGGTCCTCCGAAGTGTGCCCACGGCCTTTGGTCTGCTGCTCATCGGATAGGACTCGACTCTTCCTTCTGCGTTTCTTCCTATGTGTCGGCTTATTACCCCTGAGTTGGTGCCTCGGAGGGACAAGCCCCGACTCCTCCTTTAGTCTCTCGACTTGAGGCCCTAGCCTGAACATGCTCTCATCGCTGCTGTGGTTTGTACATGGTGAGTGCTTAAAAGGCAGAAACCAATCTAGGAGGTTATTCCCCATGACTTCTTTGATGTTCTGCAACGCACCGCAATCCCACGGGTTGAACCCTGCCGGGGTTTCGAGAATGGCAAAGGTGCGGGTTGGCAAACCTGCTTGTGGATGGTTTGCCGTTGTGGATTCTTGCGCAGGAATGCTGCCGCTTTGTTGCAGGAGAACCTGTTGCTCTTCAGCTGGTCTCGGATATCTGATGGTTCGCAAAGCTGTCGTGCCGCGGGTCTCCACACGTCTTATAGCTTCTTCCGGTCTCGGCATATAAACGGCCAAATACCAGACTTTAGTCTTCCGGGATAAGTTCTCCACTGTCGTTGAATTGATGGCCGCAAGCTGGAATGTCGATCCAAACATACCAGCCGAAAAAAGTAGGAACATGGCCGCAAAAGCAAGCGCGAGTATCCAATGCACATCCAGGAATCCAGTCTTGCGACGCCTTTCCGCATAAAAGTACGCCATGAAAACCAGAGTGTTTGTGCAAAACAACGCGGCATAGAAACAGAATTGGATGAAGAATTTGATGCTCGTTTCAGAAACGATGCCTCCGACCCAAGGGCAAAAATGGTCCATCTTCCGTACACAGCGTTCAACTTCGCTGCAGTGGTGAGTGCGGTCAGGCTTAAAGTTCAAACATGTAGAGCAAAATGGCGGTCGGCCGTCATAGTTGCAGATAAAGACGTCTTTCAACCAGAAGTCTTGTACTCGCGGTTGAAAATTGCTGTTGAGGGCGGTGCTGCTCTGGTCGGAGCTTCTAGGCGAGTATTCGCTGCCTGGCCAGGTCGCAGACGCTCGCTGTTTCTCCTCCACAGGCCTCCGATTGTGCTGTCTTCCACGGCGGTGATGCTTCTCTTGCGACTCCAGCGGCCCCCACTGCTGGCCTCGAGGAACATAACCAGGATTCGTGACGATTGTGTGTATGAGGCGAGCGTAGCTCACGAGGACAGGTAGGAGAAGAAAGTAATAGGTGACGAGTATCGCAATGGCGGCTCCGGATCGACGAGGGACGTCCGAAAATTCGGGGGGATTGAGCAAATAGTCAACTTTGAGAATGTCGTTAGCGAATTGATTTCATGCGCATAATACGAGGGCCACTTACGACAGACGCGGCGCGTGACAACCCATGAGGTATATCCAATTATGCCAATGAGGATAATTGGAATGATGCGGGCCACGCAGATATTGGCTTTGCGGTGGCGTGCACTTCGCGCCATGGGTATCGGCTAGTCACCAATGTGCGCATCTCCTAAGCATCATCCTTTGAGCGAGCAGGAGACTTCGTGAGCATGTAGGAAAGCCTCAGCGGTGGAATAATTTGATTACCGTGACATTCTCCGGAATGACAGCTAGCCGCCTTGGCAGGCTTGGGCTATCAACCTGACGAACCTGCCTGGTGGCTGTTCAAATATAGACTTCTCACTATGTTTCATTCTTGCCATTCGCTACACTACTGGAGATTCACGGTAGTTTGAGAATGATAGCTGCTGTGATTGGTTTGTCTGGTGCAGTTGCGCGAGACTAAATTCGGATTCACGATGAAGCTTCGCAAACCAACCACACCAAACTAATCTCCGCTTCTAGGTGAATCTGCCCGTTGCGCATCTCTGGTCGCCAGGTTTGCGGGTCCCAGCAGCTGTGGTAATACATGACACTTGAACCGCTTGGGTACGATAAAGGCTGTTGCTTGATAGGCATCATCGGCGGGAATTAAGTACCCTCGGCAATACAAGGCTGAGACGACAGTGCTTACAGAACGCCTGGAGCAACCTCCACCGCCCATCCCGAGATTCCCACTCTCCAAAGCTAAGGTATCTGCGGCCGCAAGTTATCAAACTATTCGATTGCCGGGGTGAGGCTTTTCCAAGAAATTGTTTACATTACACAACTCCCAGATCTGAATCGTGGTCTGCCTTACTAGGCTGTCTGAGGCCTTGCGGAACTCGGATGGGCTCTCTAATTGATTAGGCAGACTATGTAGCTTCAGCCTAGGGCTGAGCGGCTGCGGAAACCTCTGCCGCTCCCCCCTCCCCTTATTTGGCTCTCCGGCCCAGTAACATGTCCGCAGCTTCGATTTTCAGGATGTGGTCAGTTTCAGCAGTGATATTTTCAGCTTCAACAGCAATATCCTCAACTCCAATGTACGGTACGGTCTAGGGATGCTCTAGCATGGGCCATGTGCTCTACGCCGACGAAAGACAGTTATGGGACGACGGAAATACCACTCAGATTGGCTGCCTGGTAAAAGCAGCTGCCTCGTAGGCAACTCGATGACGTCTGTCCCCATGTTCTCCCAGGCAGAGACCCCCAAATGTTTGGTTGAAGCCAAATATCTGTGCCCCCTTAACGGCCATAGCCCTGGTGTGGCTTAGTCGCAACTGGTATCGCCAACTCACTTCGATTTGTCTCTCAATTTGGTACGTACTACTTCAATATACAATGGCTTGGCCCCGGTGGTGAATATGCTCAGCTACGGGGGGCTTGGACTCGGACAAACTTATGCTGGGCCGATCGTTACCCACGACGGCATCTACAGGCGAAAGTAATTCCACTCTGACAGGGCTTGGGGTCCAATACTTGACATTTTGTAGCATGAACCGTGCACTCAATTTCAGGTAATCGATCGGCCAGGACCAGGGAGTCGCGAAGCACCGCACGGTTGCCACCTTTCACCTGCTGTGACCTTCTTTCTCCTGTACGTTTGGTGATCTTCAAACCCATCATTATTTTCTTCCTCTATTTCAGGGACCTGTTTATCTGCATTTCAAAGGAAGATTCGACTTCGGCTCCCGCCTCTCGTCGTCTCCTCTCTTTTGAGACTTATTGAGGACTATGGCTAGCGTAAGCAGATCATGCAGGTTCGATCTTGGGCTTGCTTATTGATTACCCGTCAGGAACAAGGCAATCTAAATCCACGGCCAGAGCAAGGCTCTAACAGAGATCGGTCTCCACCATGCCATGCAGAAAAATCCCGCTCCCCGGCGATCGAAGGTGGCGAACATCAAAGTCTCCCTTCAAAGGACCAAGCTGCTTCACCATCGATTGCGGATCAAGGGGTCGGAGAAGTACAAGAACAGTTTCCCAGTGCTGCCCTACGAGAAGACAGCGACCAAGAACAAAGGATAAGATCCGAACGATCAACTCAGAGTCCGTCAGCGCGCAGCGAAGACAGGGAGAGTGCGGGAAATGATAGAAAGAGTATCTCAGGAAGGGGGCGTCGTCCCAAAGCTAGAGGCATCTCCGGCACTCGCGCGACGGGATTTTCAGAGGCGAATAATCGATTGCCTCCCAAGCAATATTCCGAAGTCTGGTATTGTCACCTGAACTGTCAGATGGCTGGTCCATGGCGATCCCAGGTTCCGCGCTGCCTTGGTTGCCAGCACGATCGCTGTGACCAGTGTGAAAAAGAAGCCGTTGTCACGAGAGATCCATCTGCACCGCGTTCATAAAGTTTTGGAACCTCTAAGTTGGAAGACTGTCTCTGTTTCGTTCTGCGACTCTTCATTATGCATCCAGATATCCCTTAGTCCTCTTATAGAGCTTATCATGTCCGCAATACGTCTAGTGCCTCCATTTTTCTCTTCTTGGCAAGGGCCGCTCCCGCGTAGGAGCTCGAAGCGCTTTTGACCATACTTCCTAGTCAATTTCACGTGCCTATTTATCCACGAATTGAGCCTTTTTGAGAGCAGTAAGATCAAAAATTCCCATGTTACGCAGAAATTTTCCTAGTCTTTTCAGAAACGAGGCTAGGAGTAATGGCAAGGACTAAGGCCACAATCAACACAGACTTTGTGAGATCCAAGGTTTGGGACAGGGCAAGGCTTGGGCTTTTTAAGCCAGCCCAGCCGGTCATTTCTGCCCCCATCATGTGTCTCAGCGCTGTGTTGTTCACAGCCCTTCCCATTTGGGAACTTGTATAGGCCTGGCTCGGATGGAGGCTGGCCAACCGCACTTTAGTCCCTATGGAAGGCCACGGAATTTCTCTGAGACTCCGGTGAAACGCCTGCTGGGGCTGATTGCTCCGTAGCTTTCGGCAGCACTGCCCCTATAGCGATGGAAAGAATGCGATTGGCCGCTGACGCAACTCTGTATGTCTTTTGCTCTTTCGCCTCTCTATTGACCCACATCAAGGCGATTGTGCTGCGCAAGACCAGCAAATTTGGTGCATATTTCGCAGAGAAGAGCATTTTCAGTGCGAATTAGAAATTGGACACCGTTTGCCTTTTGGACCAGCAGAGCACAATTCATCATTGCGGAGTCCTCAGCACACCTTGGTCGGTCGCCTTCTCCTCAATTTGGCCATACCAGAGCCCCAATACGGTAAGACATGACCCACAAAACTGCTATAGCTGTTCAGTTCAGGAGGGCTTATCACCTTGAAATAGCACCTCATATTCGAGTCCACCGAGCGCGGTTTCCGAAAAGAGGTCAAGGCATCTGTTTTGAGTGCTCCACTGCCACTCTCATCACATCAGAGGCCTCCATACAGTGAAACATGATCCACAACACGACTATAACTGTTCAATTCGGGGAGGGCTTATCGCCTGGGAATAATACCTCATATTCAAGCCCACCAAAGGCGGTTTCCGAAAGAGCTCAAGGTATCTTTTTTGAGGGCTTCACTGCCACTCTGTCCATGTCTCATAAAAGGAGGGTGATGTCCTCGGATTGTCTTGCGAGTACTCAATCTTTGAGAGATCAAGACTTGGCCATCCCATCTAGGACAACTTACAACCTTAGTGGGCTGCATCGATATTCGCGACTGTCTTTCCAACATGTCGTAAGACACCTTACCGCCCCTGTTAGTTTTTTCGATGGGCAGTCACTGACCTTTTTGATGCAAGTTACAAAAAGCTTGCGACACAGTTCCATTTTGCCGCCCTCATCGACTCGATATCCCCGCCGCCAGCTCTTGGAGATCACCTTTCTGGCAATCCTTACCACCAATATGCCTCTCAGTCCACCAGCGAGATTTTGGCGCCACCCGAGGAAACGGGATGCCAACCCGAACCCTACACACTCGGACCCTCAGAGGTTGTGTATTATTGCTGCAACTGTAACTTCGGCCCTATAACTTGGAGCACAACACCGTATTGCCCAAATTGTCATAGGAAACAATGTGGCGCGTGTCGCAAGAAGGTCAATAAAAAGTAGGGAGGGTCTCGGGAGAATGAAGCTCTCTATAGAAAGGGGTACCCTGATCAGGCTGAGCCTCGTGTGCGGCTCGTGGGATGGCAGAGGGCAGAGGGCGGGATATGATTGCAAGGCATTTATTTGGGAGGTGCCTGCGGCTGAATGCCTCCAATCCAGTATTTCCATTCGCTTTTGGAGACTTATATGAGATAGCAATTGTAATGTTACATTCCTTAAAGAGCACATTCTTCACCAATTTTTGGCACGGAGTGCGATACTTATATTCCAGCGTCGGCCTTGCCGAATCTTGATTGCGGCTGCTGAATCTGCGCTCTCAAGATGCGCCCTGAGACCCAGCCCGTTGGCTTTGCATATGCCCGACTGGGGTGACCATGCATTGCGAGTACCCTGCATAAGGAGACTATACGATCCCACCACTCTATCTTGACGTCTCGGTAGAATATGGTCACGTTGGAGCTGAGTACTGACCCTGAATGGAGGTCCTTGCCGAAGTAGCGTTAACCTAGCAACTTAGGTTGTTGACTCGATAAACAGTTGGATCGTCTGCCTGTGCGTATCCAGCCGAGGGCGCAAAGAACCATTTCACAACTGTCTGCACGGATTGAGCGTTTGTATCGGTCGGCAACACCGAATGTAGCCGATGCAGCAAGACTACTTAGCCCCCTGCAACTTACAAGGCTACATAACTGACCGGTTGGGGGCCCGCTTGAGGCTCATTCAGCCTTGTTGACCGCCTCCCAGACAGGGTTGCCCTTGTGACTCACACAGATGCTGCGGATGATGAACTTAGCTTCGGTCATCGCCTGTACGCTCTGACGAAGAGGCTTTGCGGATTCTTTCTCCAATCCCTAATAGTCGTTTCATTTCCCGCTCTGACTGCCTGATTTAAACGAAGTGACAGGAATTCTTGGCATAGATTGCGGAAGCTTTTTGCCCGTCATTTTTTCAGAAAGAGCATAATGATTGGATCCTATGGAAAGCGGCCTTGAACAAGGGAGCTGTAAATCAGCGTTTTTCCGGTAGAGGCATATCATGCAAAATCCAAGCCACGAATTTCGGACTACTCCCGTTCGTAGGGCGTGCAGATACTCTTCTAGATCTTCTAGAAAGGCATGTAGTGTAGAGAATAACTTGACACCCGAAAGCAAAGCTAGCAGAGCATCTTCAACTCGGTGAACTAGTGGCCAAGGGTATCTTCCCCTTGAGATGAACTTTTGTTAGACTTTCGCTGACTCCGACCCACAACATGCGGGCTTGGCGCAAACGCGTCATTACTTCGGCCATACTTTCCGCACGCCTTGTGTCGGGACTTCCCAATAACTCGCCTTTAGCCCATCATCGTCTTTTCGTACGAATATTGAGGAAACTAGCTGCTTTGACTTCTACCAACCTGGAATCGGAATCTACCTTGTGGGTTTACCGGGCCCGAAGTTACTGCATTTTTACTCGTCAAGAGGCGCTGAAGTAGGCAGACGCCTTTCCCCCCGCCCGATGAATCACATTGAAATCAACGCTTTCTAGGCTTTGACAGCAATCTGTTTACCAAAAGATATCATGTCATTTGCTGGAGAGTGCCGACCAGCCTGCACTTTTCTCTCCGAGTTCGATGTCATGGGCCTGTTCGTAAAAGACTCACGCCCGGAATATCCTTTCTCGCCGAAGAATTAAGGCGACCGCCTTAGCCAATTTCGGCGACTTAATCTCAGACGAAAGAAGGCAATGAGACAACAATGGACCTCGATAGTGCTCCAATATCCGTTTATGGGACAGCAGCTTTTCAACAAGCCTGGTGGCCTCTTGCGGCAGTCTACTATCTCGCTTGAAACAACAAACGGCCCATGGGCAACACTTTCTTGCCCCTGTTGCCTTACACTAGTCGATAATCCTAAAGCAACTCTTCAATGCGAGAGGCACCATACAAATCTGCCCAGACCGACGATGACTCTATCCATGACCGGTCAAGCCTTTCTCCTGGCGGTGTACGTTATCACGACCGCAATTGTGCGTTAGATTTAGCCTTTCCGTCCCCGTTCCAGTCACTGTGCAAGTGTGCAATCATCAGCCACCGCAATCGTGCTCGATGCACTCAGATTCCAATCGAGTTTCTTCCGCTCGACCCCAGGCCTTCGATTGCATGTACGAGGACCCTACCAGCGATTTGTGACAATGGATTGACCGCTTTTCTGTTATCCACCAAGTCATATATCCCCTAGGATGTCCCATTTGTTCTCATTTGCAACAACTTCTCCCTTCGAACGTGGATCAGACCTTGTATCAACATACTATTGATCATACGCAATCGCGGCCCCCAAATAACATTAAACGATCTTCTTGTCTGCAATAATGCCGTCCGCTAGTGATTGGAGATGCTGCCACTGCCATGACGTGTGGTCCTACGCCATCTATGTGTCTTGCGTGAGCTGCAACCACCGCAAATGTTCTCACTGCACTCCGCTGTTGATTAAGCCGCGTTCGAAACCCAAACCTCGCCACTCTCAAAAGGCTACAGCAACAAGAAGCCAAGCAGACTCACCACAAAGAGTTCCTATCACGAACATCCAGACAGGTATTTATACCTGTTGCAAGTTGGGTTAAGAAGGTTGTTCATCCCACATTGGAAAACTTCCAACAATGATTGTCTGACCATTCCTGCAGAATGTCGGCATGTACACCGGGGTTACACAAAGCTTTCGTTCTCCAGGTTGTCACAGTTGCAGAATGTTTTTTTTCGGACGAGAGAACTCCCTGGGGTGATGTTATTGGGTCTTTCTGATGCTGCACACGCCTTTGCTTGCAAATTTGGTACAATACCGTTTCGGATTAGCGCTAGTCCTTTTCCGGCATCCGCTGGGCTATGTTCTCCGGGGGGGGCGTTTTCCGTATATCAGGTCATGCGAACTGTAGGCAAATGGCTGCCTCGCCAGTCTTTTGAAACTTCCCACCTTACACTCTGAGGAGGTCCTATACCCTTTACATCAATTCTGCCAAGCAAATTCTACTACATGCTTTACCGCTCTTTCTCTTTCCAAGTCTGAAAGCCTATGGCTGTGCTTTGACGTTTCACCGGCCACCGATAAGGCACCCTCGTGACTATACGAGGAAGGCAAACACTCTAAAACATCAGGCACTGTTCTGGAAACCTTGCTTGCACGCAGGCATCTCATACTGAAGGCCAGGGAGTTCGCCCAACCGCAGCCAGCACCTCCACACTGAATGAGACCATATGTTATTGCCACTCTAGTGGCTAAGTTCTGTATCAACCTAGGGCAGCCACTTGCTTTCGAGAAGGATGAATTTCCCTGGACACAATCTCTTTTTCCCTTGCGGGCGCCATCACTGTTTCTGTCGCAAGCTCTCTTCCTCGTCATCAAGTGGAACTTCTATCTCAACAAATCACGCATATCCGCGATGGCCGGTACTTGATTCCGTTCACCGATTGGAGGGCTACACTCGACTCTACCAGGCACGGTGGGCACTTTGCCTAGAGCATTTTGTTTGAAGTTCGCGAACGTGCGTTGCCTCATTTTGCTGCCTTCATTCGTTATTGGCTTTCGTGCGGTGCTGCGTCTCGAGCATGCTGCGCATTGCCAACCTTGGCTTCTCCTATAAGGACGACGATGGATACATTCTTAATCCCTCAGAAACTAAATACAACTACTCTTCATCTCCTCTACGTCCATACCCCCAACTGAAAGCCTTTCTTCTCAACTCAATCAAACCTTGTCGCCCTCAGACGTCGTGGTACTGTTTTTCGATACCAGTTTCAACTGAGTATCAGCCATGTCTTCCGGACGATCCAGTTCCCACCGTTCCAGTTCCCACTATTCCAGTTCCGCGTCGAGTCCGCAACCATCTGCATCATCCCAACCACGCTCTTCCACCCGTCCTGCGGAGAAGCAAACCTACGTCTATTGCTGCCAATGCAAACATGGTCCAGTCTTGTTGAGAATCCACCCAAGCTGCGTTGCCTGCAACAGACATGTGCATTGCAACTACTGCAAACGCGAGATACGGTAGCCTATGCACCGTACTACTCATCTGGTATGCTCAGTCTGGGTTAACCACTGCCTCTTCGATGAGACTGACGCGTTGCAGTCTCTTCGCACTACGCCTTCTACGACGTTACACTTTCTGCCTCAGCATCTGGCTTCGTAGACTGTCTTTACGGCACAGCGGGCGGAGCCGGTTCAGGCATGGGGTTTCGGGACATTTCCTTCAGGGTAGAAGTTATTTACGGCATGGCAATGGAGTCTACATCCCGTACGGGGGGCTTCGCACATTTCTCATGAGTGAGCAGTTTTGGAGAACTTCGGGATAACGCTCTTTACGGTCACCGCTTTCCCCGACATCTGCCTGGGGCGGATGGGGTTGCCCTTGGCTTAGACTACGACTTACACCGCCACAGGTCATGCAGCCTTATAACTAGCACAACCAATAAATGCACCCTTTCACTTCTTCACTGAAATACCGTGCATGCATGATAAGCGTAGCCCCTTGGTTGAGCCTCCATATGTGTTGAGCCTCTCAGCAAACATCATCGAGACTTCATTCCTCTCCAGAGTTTTTGGTATTGCGGGCCTAGCGCCGCGGGTGCTCGATGAGACAAATTCAGACGGCGCTCCTTTTCTCAGCAATGACCCATTCTGCCTTTCCCACAGCCAGCTCCTGCACAGCCGAGCAACCAGCGCCCAAAAATCCTGCTACATCTGAGTCACTAATGGGAGTCGCCGTGCTGGCACTCACAAAAGTGCATTTACATGGGCCGAAGCCCCGCGGCTTGTGGCGGATATTCCAGGGTTTCAGCCTTGCAAATAAGGCTGCAGCCCTACTAACCCGCCCTGCTTTTTAAGCCCTGTCCTAACGAAAGTACTATGCACCGGCATCCAGTCACCTGGGCTTTGTACTGCCTACTCGTATAAGTGAACTTTGCGCCATGACGCCTCGCATCGGATGAAAGGCAAGCTTTGAGAGTCACACTAAAATTCATCATCTTTTGCCATCGATTGCCTGATGGGTTGGGCCGTGAGGATTAGAGCGCCAAGCCACCGCGCACCGCCAAGCCACAGGGGAACCCGCGAGACAATTTTCCCATGTTGCTGCCTAGAACTGACAGCCTTACGCTAGGTTTCGTTTCAGTGGTTATTGGGTTCTGCTGGAATCCGCGATAGCAAGGCATGAGTCTAGCCTTCAGGCCATCTTATGCAATTGCCAAATTAAGCCTAGTAGCACAGTAAGCTCCCATGCGATACGATGGGAAAAGGGGATCTCAATCGGACAAAAGTTGTACACAGCTCCCGTGGTTGATTTTGTAGATGTGGGCTTCAAGTGGGAAAGACGCGCCCCATTCCCCTACCTGCTGTCGGATGACTGTAGTCGAACCGGCAGTGCGAGGCCTAGCGTGACTTGCTCCGGGCTGTAGGGTTTGCTCCTCCGATGCGCAACAAGCTGGAAGCATCATGACCCTTACGCAAGTGCACCTTCAAAGGAGATTTGACCTGACTTCCTTGACGTGGTGTGAGGCCCGGTTCGGGATATTGAGGGATATGAGGTCCCATTCTCAAGCACCTATCGAGCCGGACAGTGAGTAGTTGTGCGCGCCCTTCGACAGGCTTGTTCATGTCATCAATGAGTAAGAGCGGCGGAAATGAGCAATTCTACTCACTAGCCAATAGAGTCCGCGACAACAGGACACATATTTGCTGCTGGCATCTCTGTAGATTAGCCATGCGAGGGCCGGAGACCAACCAACCAAAGTCACTTTGCAGATGGTAGCCCAGAAATGCAACTGGACCAACACATTAGGCAGAGGGCGCGGTCATTGGGGTACAACTTGTTCCATGTAGACCTGTGGTTCCGAAATGCCTTCCGTGTATGTAACATCCGTAGTCGTCAACATCGCACCCGGAGCCTACCGAGAAAGCGGCCTCGATGGGAGATGTGCAAAAGTTCTCTTGAAACGTAGATGGTGCTGCTTCCTTTGCCGATATCCTATTCCGCGTGCCCCATGGTAACCAGAACCAGTTCATAATGCTTGACCAGTGGGAATCTTTTCCACCGGTAGCCCTAATCTCCCCCAGAGTCAAACTCCCGCGGCTGGTTCCTATACTGCAGGCGAATTGCAATAGTATCGTTTCTAGTCTTAGCTGCAGACGGATAGAGAGTCGAGACTCGACACGGAGTAGGAGATTGAGAAGCTAGGCTGCCTGCCGGTGAGGAATGCGATATGAGTCGGGATCTGTGACCAAACCTCGGAGCAGCGCTGTTATCGACTTGGCCGAACGAGCCTTACGCATAAGGCGGTGAAGTTGCGCAAGCTCATCAGCGTTCGACTGTGCAGCATTGTAATGACGTTGATAGTACCAAGTAATAATGTTTAGATAGAGTATGGGATCGATCGATCTGAAGAGGCCATCTGATGTCGCGGACAGTAGGTTATGGAGAAGCGTGGCCGGAGCAATGAAGGTCGAAGTTGGGCTGAGGGGATTGCTGAAATGATATTGGGGGAGGCCAGTGATCGAATTTCAGCTGCATGGCAAAAGTTGCCATATGCTCTAATCAATTCCTCGGCATTTCCTGTGTCACCACTACCGATATCAATGGCGAACCAGTAATCATCCTTTGAGATTGGACTCTTCTGAGTCACGGGGATGGAGCTAGGCTCGAATGGGGGTGTGCATTAAGGAAACGCGTTGCCGGTTTGTCACAAGTCAATCCTTGTACAGGTCAGCTCGGTTCCACGTACTGCGGATGTTTTGTAGGAGGATCACCAGAATAGTAGCCAATAGGCGGTAGGAGAATTCAACCCCGGCGACACTCCGCCTCGTGCAGCTATCATCACCCGTAAGCCTCGTACCTGCAGTATCATTTCGTGCTCCCCTTCGGCGGAGGCATTGTAGGCCCTGTCTCCGCACAGTCGTTGCAATAACCGCTAGCATAGTGCTATGTTCTACACGCTCTTTGGTCAATCGAATGGTCGTAACTCTATGATGAGAAGAGATCATAGAGTATTTCGAGAATGATAAGAAAAGGAGGGGCCCTAACAGTAGTTGATCAAGAAATTTTCCGTATGGTCGAACGGCAAGCTGAACGCTGGAACGGATCTACACCAAACAAGCTTTTAGGATTCACGTAGCGCTTCAAGCTGGTGGCCTTGAACGGGGCATCTTGAATTTGTATAGAACCATTTTCTTCTAGCGCTGCAGGGGTCTCAACGCTGGTAGGACGCTTGGCACAACTGACTCTTGCGTGGACCAGTGAAATCGTCCTCATCCTCTAGCTTGTCTTTCTTTCTGGTCCTTCTCTCAGCACGCAGACATCTCTCCAGCATGTGGTGCTGCAAAAAGTGTGCCCCAATCGGTTCTGAGTAACCAGTGTCGGGGCCCGAAACGAAACGATATTCTATTGGACAGCTGTACTTCCGTTTTGGCGCTAGGTGACGATGTACGCGCGGTATTTGGGGGTTGCTGTTGTGACAACATCACCCCTGCTCACAAGAGATGTGATTTGAGAAGGAACGAAGGCCTGCGGAGTGTGAATGCAGAGTAAGGTGTCAGCTACAGCAAGAATTTCCTGCTCCAAAGGCAAACCATAGACGTGAGTAGCGTGAGTACACCAGAATTTCAAACGCGCAAAAGGGTGGAGTTCCAGTCCGTCATGTGGGATCTAGTCTCCCTGGCACCATTGCTTTAGCAGCGCTTGAGAACCAGGACTAGGCACAGGTAAGGATGAGTCCCGGCTCTTGCAAGGTCGTGCCACAATGCGGCTAGCAGCTCCGGCTGACAGAGGCAGATTCGGTTTGATGGGCTTGGCATGTGCGCAATCTTATCCATGTGATCAAGCATTGGCTTCCCAACTTCGTCTTCTCAGTTCTGAATGGACGTAAGTTGCATGAACTGGGACGCCAGGCAGCCATATCGAGCTGGACTAATTTGATATCGGCAAAAGTTGCTCAAAATTGAGGATTATCTCAATGAAGCATAGTTCACCCTGCACGAGACTTTTGCCATGAAGGAAATGCATGATTCGCTTAATTCCTAGGCCCTACAGGAGCAAAGCTTTCTAAGTAGTTGGGGCATTGTGCAACGGCTGCTTTGTGACGCTATCATCTCTAGTATGGTAAGGAAATTGACGAAGAAGAGCGCATTAGCAATGGAAGTCAACGGTCGCGTTCAGGTGGTGAAAAATGTGATCATACGATTCTACCATTTGTCAACTATGAAGTCCGGCGAACTTGTAAAGAGTCATCATTTCAAGACATCCCAGGCGTTGGCCCCGCCTGCCCCTGAGGTGCTTCTGGAATACCCCCTTTACCGTTTGAGCGAGGCTTAGAAAGTCCTCCATAGATTTGTCGTCCACAAGAATGAAATTCAAGGACTGGTGTCAGATGGCACCTTCTTTGGCCAGTCGGGAACTGCTGAGCCGAGCTCTAGCTCTTCTTCCTCCCTTATGCCATTGATCAACTCTTTTGCACCTCGATTGGCCCCTGATGTACGCCTCGATCCAAGAACAGCTCGAGGCGAAACAGGACTGCATGGGTCCGCTGGAGGGGAGACTGATCCTAAAAGATCCTCCCTCTCAGCCATCAACGCCAGCAATTGACGGGTAATGTGTCTGTTTTCATTCTCAAGCGCATCGTACTTGGCGTTCACACTAGCGAGTTCCTCTTCAAGCTCTCGAAGGCGACTCTCTTTGCGTTCGCGGAAGGCGCGTTGTCTGTAGGGCTATGCGTCAGTATTTCAATGCCTTTCAAGGCCGAGACGACGGCATCGCTAGAGAGAATTGTGAGGCTCACGCTTTCCGATTCTGGCTTCTTCGTCGCTCTTTTCGCAGCAACCGTTTCGGCGGTTCTTCCTCCTGCTCGGGGGATGGCTGGCTTTGTGCTGGTGTCTGGACTTCCGCTCCATAGCTCCACGCAGGGTCTGACAAGGACCTTTGCAACGAGGAAGGAGGAGAGCCCCAGGCATGTCCATTAGCTTCGTTAGAAGGATCATACAGATGCACAGTCGGGTCGGCTGAATACTAGTTCCCTAATCAGTACGAGACAGTGTCGGTGCCCCGCGGTGGTCTGGACATACCTGGACGGGAGCAGTGTTGGCACGCTGAAACAAAATCGGCGTGACAGACGTTTGCGTTGAGTGAAACGGAACCCATAATGTCATTTGCACATTGCTGTCAATCAGTGGTAAGGTGTCCTGAGTCGCATCGCCGACGTTGTCTTGATAGTGATTCAGATCGCCCCAGTATATTGGAAGTCCTTCCATGTTGGTGGAATCAACATCGCTGCATGCCTGGATGCCCGGTGACCTAATGGGGAAATCTGCAACAGTGGCGAATGGCTCTGAGGATGGCTATATATCTGGCCTATCCCATAGAAGAAGTAATCATCGGGGCACATTAAGAACTGAGATTGAGCTTCCTCTTCCAGGGAGAGATCGACAGGGCTGGCCCGGACCTTTCCACGTGGTCGGAGGGGGGATGTTGTGCCCACGCAGAATTTGAGGATTGACTGTATGGGGTGTAGTCGATATCGTTTCCATTTCCAACGAGAGAGATAGAGGGCGATCCCCTGATCCCTGGGCTGCAATGCAACGTGGATCGAGCCAAGGTTTTCCGGGCTCCAGGCTTATTACAAATGCAATTTTCTCTCCAGGCAGGAGAATACGTAAGCCAGTCTTAGGGCCGAATCGGCCTTACGTCACTTTCATGCTAAGCTAAGGCCGGTTTGATGTACCCCCCAAAGTATTTTTTGCCTCAATGCGACTTGGTGGAAAACACGTCGGCCGACAATTCTTGCAATTTTGTTGAGGAATCTTAGCAAGATGCAGCGATTTCCCAACCTGCGACTCGCCTCTACCAGCCCCTTTCCGGAATATGCTGACCTGATTGACGGGTGGAGATTCGATGCTCGTTTCTGCATTGGAGTCATCTTGTGCCGTAAGATTGCGGCCGAGAGAATAGCAGCCAACCGGGCGCCATGTCCGCTTAAATACGTCGCTCGCAACTCGTCGGGCTGAGGAGAACCCGATCTGCCAAGCACTACCTTGAAAGTTGTGGGAACTTCATGGTATTCAGTAAGCTGCAAAGCACATTCAGTTGCATCACCGATGAACTATAAAACATGCCGTTCGGTAGGGAAATGGCTGATTCACTACGTTCTCATTCTAGATCGATTGCTCCTCATTGTGGTTGTTGATCCGTACGTGTCTGTTAGGATTTAGACCAACGCATGGCCTGGCCCTCGAATTCCTGCACATCAACTTCCCCCTATGGCCAAGGGTAGCGGATTGAGGAGAAAACCATACGGTGCAACCATCTTTCCAACAGCCACTGTCTCAATAGCATGAGAAGATGCAACCCGCCTTCATTCGCTCGGGAGTGGGGGTACGAGCTGTGTCGAGGGATCACCTCTTTCACTTGGAAGCTTACAGGGGATGAGGACCAATGACAGAGTAAGACTCTCGAGTTGAAGGCAAGGATGAAGATGACATGGAACCTGATGATTTGCCGGACTTGTTACGCTTGTGGTCACCAGTAGAGGCGGGCATTTCACTAGGTGCACATGAGTCTGTTAGCCACGTCGCCACTTAGCGTGCCTAAATCCCTGGTCCAGATGAACCAGGAAGGATGCAAAACTCCGCCTGGCTTGGTGGACACGCCCGGCAAGCCCGCAAAGAGTGGCAAGGCGAGACGACAGTGCTTATAGAGAACTGTGCCTGTGAATAACACGTGCTTCTAGCTGCTTGGTGCCTAGCGCAATTGGCCGATATCTTTCTCCAGGGAGGCTTCCAGATCAAGCGTGGACTAGTTACTGTAGGCTCCGATCAGGGTGGTAAGTTCCTAGATGATCGCCTTCCAGACTGTCTGCAGAAACAGAGCCAATCCTGTATTCACTATCCAAGTCGAAAGCCGTTATGCTCTTCCTGGCACGTTGACATATTGCAATTTACTCGAAGCTTCCGCAGAGCCATCACTTGGATAGTTCGTCTCGTTCTGCATTGGTCGCATTCACCGCAGTGCCGGCCTCGCCAGCCTTGACACTGCCGACCCCTTGAACAATGTCAGGTGGAATCGTCCTGTACTCGGCTTAGATGGCACCAAGAATACAGCCTTGGCTTGTATGAAGATGGATCCGGGCTTGACTGTTAGCTCATACTGAAAAATTTGTGCAACAGGACAGTGCCCGTCTCAAGTCTTTCCGCTCTCCAGCTCGCTAGCGGATCAAAGCATCTCCCATCGTCCTAACACTTCCTTGAACCTCTACCAGAAAGGTCCCTCTTCGACTCATTTCAAACCTTCTCATTTACGCATTCTGTCGCATCGAAATCTTCCGGATGATACCACCAAGCTGACTTGGCTAAGCTGTCTATGTCGCGCAACTGGATGAGCATCGATGGCCCTTGACATGGTCCAGTCTATGGGCCATCGATTCATCCTACAAACAGTGTTTGCCGTGTTAATTATCGAACAAAAACCCACAAAGAAGGCCTTCCCTGATCCAGCTTCGTGCGTCGGCTGCGCAAATCTTACAGAGTCCGCGCAACGGCGCAATCGCAACTTGCTCTAGCAGCGCAATAAAGTCTACGATCGACGCCGCCTTGCGTGTATGGGAAGCTACGTCGCCCTTCATAAAGGCCCTTGGAGGTGGTCGTTATACTGTGGTTCACAAGGATTGGAACGCAGAAGAGCTTTGTCCCCATTTCTTTGGCTTCCGCTTCCCTGCCAGGCTTATCAAAGAAGGGCCGCTTCTCATACTCCAGGGTTAAAATGCAAGCTCTGAGTCTCGCGGTAACATTGTGCTCTTTAGGCCCGGAATTTGATTCACAGTTCTACACGGTCCCAGCTGTCAAACTACACCCTTTGAGCCATGTCCCGACAAATCCACAAGCTTAATATCTGCAGAGGCCTCCTTAGGAGGTAGAGATGAGCACGACATAGTCCTCGACCGAAAGATCTCTGAAGGTCGCACGAAGTGAAGAGAAAGGAAATATGCAGACAAAGCCAGTTGAGTTCGGGGATTCTCTGAGCCTCGCGGATAAGATCAAGTACGTTATACTACAGACGGCACCAGCTGAGTATTTGCATGCCATTAAATATCTGAGGATCCATGGTGATCCACTGTCTCTTGCACAGACATATGTGGCTTTTGCCTCCTTGCTCAACCACAACGTGGCTAGCATCAGTAGAAGCCCCGATTCCTTCATAAAGTACCTAGTGATCTGATGTCTAATGCCGCTTCTGGAGCGTACAAGGCTATCTCGAAGATGGATACTCCGAAAAACCAACACCAATTACTTGCCGGACATGAAGCAGAACATCCCTGTTGCGTACAGGCCACGCTTAGGTAGCTATTCGCAGCCTCGTACATCTCAGCTGGGTAGGAAGCGGGCTGGAAAGGCACAGCTGGACAGGGACTAGCTATATCGCACGAGACGGGTACTCGAACGAAAGGGTTTTCTTATCTCTATAAGTATCAGCTCGCTACCCAGGTAGAATAGATAGATAACAAGCAGTGCTTCCACAACCAGTATATGCATACCTGTCTACTGCGTGCAAGTGGTGCTGTTATGGAGACTCCGCTCCGCCGGATTCCAAATTTAGCTAGAGGACAGAAATGTGGCTCACACTATATTCGGTATCGCGGTATTCACCTCCGGACAGGCTAGCAGGGCGTTCAGTCACTGTGGAATCTTCGGACGTAAAATGAATGTCAAGTTCGCGTGGGGGCTAATGCTTGGAGACGAGGGCGCTGAATCAGTTCACAAGGCAGAACGCGTTACGCGTGTAACCAGCGCTTAGCTTGATTCAGCAAGTTTTGCCCCTAATTCTCGGGTACTCCGTTGACATGCACCCCTCCTTATCCTACATCCCCCTTATATCCTTAAACTTGCCTAGTATTACGTCCCATAATGGCTTGCTTGCTGCTTGACTAATTCAATTACCACCAATGAACTGCTATAGATCTTGCACTTCTTTAGCTTGGGATCGCAAGGGTTTCGAAATCGAGCCAAACGCTGCGACACAATTGTCCGGAAGTGGCGGATAGCTAATCTATCCGTCGCCACGTCTCTTCGTTGAATGCCTGCTACCGCGGAGACTAGCAGGACACAACGAGCTCCGCGATATGGCGGTGAGGATAATAGTCTCACGACCGTAAAAGAGCTCTGGGGATGGTATTCTTCTGGCCTCGCCGCCGAGGTCTATGCCGTATGCGGAGTTGGTAAGCAGTGCCGATAGCTTTACCGAAGCCTGAGCCGCTGCAATCACTGACAAAAGCAGGCTCTTTCTTGCCCGTGACATTGGAACAATTGGCTCGCGAGCGCGGCGTCCTTTGGTCTGATAAAATCACACCTTGTATTGCGAAAGCCGCACCAAATGATGGCACTAGTCGCCTCGCCTCAGCGGCAAGCTTACTTATCAGAGCTACCGAGCGGAAAGAGAACAGCCAATGTGTTATACGCATCTTTGGGACCGAGGTTACCACAGCAAGCTTCGCCATGTACACTTTCTCAGTGGCCGTGTTTGTCCAGGCGCTTATCCTTGTCTCATTCAGTTCAGTAGCTGATCATGGTGAGGTTGCCTCCGTGATAGCACATTCTGAAAACTGACTTGGCATCCTTAGGCAAGTACCGTAAGAAGCTGCTTCTCTGCTTCGGATTCACGGGCGCCATGACTAGCATGCTCTTCTTGATGGTGGTTCCTGGAATGCATCTTCTAGCATCATTCTTGGTTATAGTGGGTGTCACATGTCTTGGATCGTCTTTCGTGATCCTCAATTCCTTCCTGCCTTTGCTGGTCGCGAACCATCCTCTGGCTCAAGAATATAACAGTCTACCTGGACAAGACCCAGCACATATACCTATGGAGAGTATGCCACCTGCTCATATGGACTCGGCGCTAGAGGACCATGATGATGATGACCAGCCATCCGACTACCCTAAAAGCAAGGCAGCTTCCAAGGCAGGTTTTCTTGAGCTCCAACTTTCCACAAAAATATCCTCCAAGGGAGTGGGCATCGGCTACTTAGCTGCAGTCTTTGTTCAATGCCTCAGCATCCTGCTCCTCTACAGCACGAAACGACTATCTTCCGACTCCTCATCACAAACTCTGCCCCTTCGTCTCGTCTTGCTCTTGGTTGGCCTATGGTGGTTCATGTTTATGATACCTTCAGCATTATGGTTACGAAGTAGACCTGGACCGCCATTGAGAGTATCCGTACCTCAACGTGGGATCTTGTCTTTTGCCTATCTGGGATACGTTTCCTTCGCCTGGGCCTCTTTGTGGAAAACAATAAAGGCCGCCGCAAAGTTGCGGCAAGTAGCTGTCTTCCTCGTTGCCTGGTTCCTTCTGTCAGACGCTATAGGGACGGTTTCGGGAACCGCAATCCTCTTCGCCAGAACCGAGCTACACATGGACACCGTCCCTATTGCCATTCTTTCCATCACTGCAACGACTTCCGGCATTGCTGGTGCCTTTACCTGGCCAATCATATCCCGAAGGTTGGCGCTGAAGAACAACCAGACTATCATCGCCTGCATGATTCTAATGGAGGTCATCCCCGTTTACGGACTCATGGGTTACCTACCATTTGTGAAAGCCTGGGGAGTCGGAGGACTGCAACAGGCGTGGGAAATTTACCCTCTCGGCTTCATCCACGGTTTCGTCATGGGCGGGCTGTCGTCCTATTGCAGATCCTTTTTTGGCCTCCTCATCCCACCCGACCGTGAGGCGGCGTTTTATGCCCTTTACGCCATCACGGACAAGGGCAGTTCGGCTGTCGGGCCTGCGATCGTTGGAGCGATCGTTGATGCTACTGGTACTATCAGGCCGGCGTTCGCTTTCCTGGCGGTTCTCATAGCGCTTCCAGTGCCGTTAATGTGGATGGTGGATGCGGAACAGGGCCGTGAAGATGCACTGAAGATGGCTGGACTGAGCAAGCTCGAGGGAAGGGTCCCTGAAAGTCTGGACGACATATTTCAAGAGTCTGAGGGCTTGTTGGGTCACGACGATTGATGTACCCGCTTTGATAGATCGCACCTTACGCCCCACGATCCAAGTACGCTTCTTCCAAACCTCTTTTCCGCGCTACAAACCCTTCTCTGCCCCAAAAGCCGTACAATGTGTTTGAGTCTCAGGCTATCCAGTCTAGCTGCGTGCCTAGATGCATATGAACGGGTTTCTGTAGCGGTGCATCCCGGCCGGAAGTGCCTCTCACCCGCTGCTGTGGTCCATGTCTTCAATCATCTCCAAGCACCAACTGCAAGCGTTTGATTTCGTGCTTTCGGTGCCACGAGGAAATCCGGCAGACAGGTCTCTCGCCCTCGGCCTGTCCAGTCTACACTCAGTCAGCTCAGCGGATGTCTTGTTCACTATTCTTTGGGTCTCTACCACTCTTTCCATCTAAGCACGCTACAACCTAAAGTCTTCCTTAAACTTATACACCTCTTCATAGACGTCAGACGCACCTGTCTAGCTGCCCAATTGGATATGTAACAGAAGGTAGACAGATCTCGCCGGCACAACCTTCACTTCTTGACAGGTCGACGAATGAATACCGAGCCATGAGAATTGAGGGCATGTTGATCTGATATCATCCAGATGTATATTACCATTTCCCACAAACACCAATCCACTTATGACCATCCGATCTTTTGAACGCAGATGTGAGATAGGGTCATGCCCCTCCAGTCCCACGTCACCAGTTCCCAAATCGATCGTCCCAACGAGTTGAAGCAATTGCCAAAGAAGTTCTCAGTCATTGATAGATGGTTGATCACTTAGGCAAAAGCGTGGCCCACCTGCGCGCGCAGACACCCCACGGCTCCGCTTTCCTCGAACCTGGGGGTGACGCATGTAAAGAAGGGAGCTTCATCTCTGCGAGGCACATGCAGCAGACTTGAAGCACACGCGCGGCAGTGAGCTTCCAGGGTCGTGTCTTCGATAGGGACCAACTATGCTATAGGACTCCAAGCTGTCAACAAGGCGCAGCGCGGATGTGAATTCGGACCTCAGCCGGCAACCCCAGAAATGTCGCTGTCTAACTTGACGGCGCCTACAAGGGTATTGTGCGGATTTCCTTGTACATCTCCCTCATGCAAGTCTACAGGCAACGCTAGAAAGATTCTGATCACCTTTGCAAGCAGTTCGAACTTGTCTGGTGCGGTGATGTATGACGTATCGGCTGATGGAGGCTCACAAGGAAACCCCTTTTTGAAGGTGCTGGTCCACAGTAAGTTGAATTGTGAGAGACGGGCAAGAATTTCATGCATCCGCAGGCCATTAAAGAAGGCAATCATGAGTTAAGAGCGGTTGCTCCTAGCTGAAGCGATGGTCTGGGGAATGAAGAACACGGTTGGATCAAAGACCTTCGACTATTCTACCTACTCGTGTTACATGATCTCAACTCAGGTCCACTTCATCCCGTCTTGCGCTGCTTCCCTATAATTGCAGTTGCATGTCCAAATCCCCAATCTTGTAGTGCGTGGGATCATGTTGGTACGCATCTTGATCACTGCCCAACGTCAGTAGCTTAGCTACGTCCCAAGAGGAATGCCGAGGGAGGCCCGGGAGAAGCCTGATTCCGCGGGATCACGGATACAAAGTAGGCTTCCGAGCTGGAAAGGGTCAACAAAGGAGAGCTGCGACACCCACGTTATCCTTCAGCTTCAACGGCCTCTGTCCCTCCCTCGTTCAACTTTGGGCCCTCCTTCCTCCCTACAGCCCTAACGCTATCGCCTCGAACAGACCCAGCTACATCTTGTTTTGCTTTCGGGCATAATGCACATCTCCATTGGCAGCCTTTGACGACTGAAACTGGTACGTCTTCGCGTTTGATAACGCTCGGCGGACAAGTGTAGTCTTCGTAGCAGTTGATTGTTTGGTATTTGCGAGCACAACCGCACGGAAACTTGACGAAGATTTGAGTACACATTTTGCGCGGTCAACAGCAAGGCTGTCAGGGCGGCCGGCAAGTGAAGTAAAACTAATGGACTCGCTTGGGAATTGTGCTTGTTGTTGCTCTTCAAGCAATGGTGGCCAGTTTGGCTATGGTATTTGGGTTGCAACTGCTTCTCTGGATTGGAAATATCGCATGCGCAAGTGTATCAAGGAGGTGAGAGCCCACCCGCGTGACTGAAGTGTTTCTGCCACGACGAGAGTAGTTCATCAGGCTAGGAATTGAGCTTTGTAAATTCCGATTGGAACAATTCTCAAGGGGCGGTCAGTCATTCCCATCGTGATAGGTCTCTTTTTCGTAGTTGAACCGGGAAGAGAGGAGTATTAGAGCGGAATGTCGACGCAACCATCCGGTGACAGAAGAGAGTAGAGGGAGCCCTTGAATGGTGAACTGTCGCCAGTACTTTGACGGCGACGACTATTATGATGCTCTTCGATCTTCATGCTTCACATTGGACTCGCTCGTCTTCTCAAATTGCGTAAATCTTCCGTCCGTTGGCCATGTAATTCAACTAAATTCTGTCATTGTCATGGTTCTGCTCTCTCTTCGCTCACCTCCTGGATGTCCTGTTTACCTGGAATAGAGCCTCTTTCCGTTACCTAAGAGAGTCCGGGCAAACGTGCAAGAGATGTATCTGTCAGACCTTGACCAGAGTCGAGTAAGTGTGGATGGTAGGGTGGCAACATGTCAGGTGGGCACAACGGCTGCTCTAAATCATATTTGCCTGAGATGAAGGAGCTTAGTGTAGATCTAGCCTTCGGGCTAGATCTGAGTCCGGGGATTTAAAAGCAAAGCGTGGCGCGGAGTCCGGGGTCAAGCTATCTTCGCGGTTAGGGGCGACTAGGTCATGTTTGGCGGCCCCGGTTTCATTGCGCTACTGCAAGGAACCCCCCCAACTCCGTTCCTTCTCTCGCGATATCGCAATCTCCAACCATCCATCCCTCCTACCTCACACCGCATGCCGGCCCACTCATACCTCCCAGGAACTTCAATGATCAGGCCAGGTGTAATCCTGCGTATCATCTCGCACGTCGTGCTCGCATGGCTGCTCCTGGCTATCATTTGGATGACCCTGCCAAGCCCCTTGGTGAAAAATGGACCTGATTTCTATGTGACCAAACGGCTGAAATCTGGCAAGAGATTGATCCGGGTCTACGAGTGAGCAAATCACGACTTATAACAGCGAGGACAGACCAAGGCTGACCCCGACCTAGAATCGAAGACTTCTTTCCCTACACCGACCTAACGGCAGCGGTACAAACTGCCCGGGAAACAGACAGATGGTCCTTCGCGTTAGACTACAAGCTTGATATCTCCAACAAGGCCCTACGTGTTGGAAATACGGAAATCAGCCTTGAAGTTCCCGAGAAAGCCCTCCACCTCTCTGAACCCATTAGCGTGGTAGCAAAAACAGGAGATCAAGACGGCATCAATCCGCCCTGGTTCTGGCGCGCAGACTCCACCCTCCTCTTCTGGTGGATCCACCGCGACAATGCAGTCATCCCCCTACGTGTCAAGTGGACGGCGGACTATGCCATCGAGCTGTGGCCAGACTCGCAGGAGTGGCTCCCAGGTTCCTCAGGTTTCCAACCTCCACCCAAGGATCTCCAACCCCTACTCACAATCGAGAACCTCTACGCTGAGGACCCGGAGCTCTTCTGGGCCTTTGCGCCGAAAGCGCCTATCTCGTCCTCGCCGTCGCGCACATACCCAATCCGCGTGGCGCTGCTCAGCATCATTGCGCCAACTGGCTTGCTCTTCTACTCTATCCTCTCCGCCGTCGGTTCATTCTTCTCCACCAGCATCTTCTGGCTTATCGTCGTGGTAGTGCCGGTGATCTTGTGGTACGCTAGAGGAAAGCCACGTCTCAGCGAGCTGCGCATGCCAGAGTCCATACGAAACATCCGCTATGGCGACGGCGAATCCCGGGAGGCGGCTGCAGAAGCTGAAGGAGGAACGTTTTGTTGGTCTTGGAATTGGTTCATCACCACTAGATCGCCGCTTGACGACGTACTGCGCTCGTTTAAGACTACCCGGCATCTCACGCGGCCACTGAGCTTTCGCAGGCCGTCCATGGATGGTTCAGTTACTGCAGATGACTCCACATTTTCTGACGTTGATTCCGAGCGAACACTGGCGGCAGATGAGGAGAATTCCGAGAAGGATGATGAACCACGCTCTAATTTTGATCTCGAGAAGGGGAAGCCTTGAATAGAATCTCTGTATATCAGCGTGCACGAATCTAAGTATATAACGAATCGAATTGTCAACAATACACCTAATGGGGCAGCTCTGTTTGGCATTGGCATCGTCTAGGCGCCGCATCCGCCTTTTTGCAATTTGACTTTTCCTCATTCCATGGAAACGCCATCCTAGTCCCAGACAAAGGCGCAGATCATGGAAGCTCTCCAGATTCCCACCCCCGACTCTTTAGCAGATTCTCCTCAACGATCCATTTCAGCCCCTCTCTCCACAGGCTCGCCCACCATCCAATTCGCGGAGACCCATACTCCGTCCAACTGGGCACGCTCCTCCCTTTTTGGGTGGGCGGGATCTCGAATAGAGAGAAAGCTTAATGGGACAGAAATGGGAATTGTTAGACGGGAAAGCGCTAGGTGTGGCGAAAGAGCTGCCGTCAAATGGATGGGGAGAAGGGGAAAACTTGAATGCCAAGTTAGAGCCTCGTTGGGGACGTGTCATGTTGCCCATTTTTATTGTACGATCTTCCCCGGTGGAAAAGGTAATAGCCCTGTAATCTGGACAATTCGGCAAGCGAATCAAGGGCGTACTCTTCGCGTTGAAAGTGACGTCTAAGCAAAACCAGTGAAGCTAGAGCCTTTTGGATTTCAAATTGTACAAATACATTCAAGCATTCTAAAATGCGGTATACCAGTTGCCAATCTTTGCTGCAGTCTCGTAAGCAGTGGTATCACAAACACCATGTTTCAAAGTCTATCTGCACGTGTCAAACTTCGTATTAGGCAACCTGTCTGCCCCCCGCTATGCGCCCGATTTGCAACGTGTCTCATAAAAGGTGTGGATCTCCCTGGGTATTAGAATTGATTCCATTTCATGCCGGGCCACTAACAGCCCACTTCCTCCACAGCCGTAACGAACCTCTCCATAGGCAGTTTAACCTGTCCGTTAATCTTCAATTTCTCCGTTTCCAAAGCAAGGCCCTTTGCTGGGTCCGACGCCACTAGAAGCTCGTCATGGTGAGCTGATCCATTTGCGTGGTTGGGAATGATGGAAATGGATTCTTCCTGCATCATCTTTATCGTCGTGTCGTGAATGAGTGACTCGTGCATATTCATCTGCGCTCCGGTTGTATGCCCGGAGTCGGTTATAGGAATAGTCTGCTGGGCCTCTTCCCCGTGCGGAGGGTCGATGAGTGTCACGGCATCAGTGTGATTCACTTCCTCCGCCGACTCAGCGTGTGTAAGTTGAGGTTCAACCTCGTTTGTTTCTGTGTCCGTTTCTGTCGCAGTTTGTGTAGTCTGGTGTGGAACGGGTGGATGTGCTGGGTTAACTGATCCAGAGGTATGGCTGGGAGTCGGAATTGTGCCGTTAGCAGGGGCGGAAAGCTTTTCTGGCTCTGTGGAATCAATAGCATGCTTCTCATTAGCCACAATAGGCTTTCCAGGCGTGGGCGACGCTGCTGCATTTGGGTGTACGGGCTCATCAGTCTTGTCCGCAGCATAGACAACCGGCTTCAGTGCGGCGAACTCGCTTTCTGGTCTTCTAGGTTTCCCATCGACACTGCCAACGGCAAACCTCTTGTGGTCCAGCCACAGACAAGGACCGTCCACCCACCCACTCCTACCATCTCTCTGAACAGCGCGTAATGACTCCTCATCCATGTGCGGCAGCATTCCAAAGTCCCAGTCTAAATTCCCACCATATCTTTTGGGGAAATCATCAGGGTGTATAAAGGACGAAAGCGTAGATTTGACCTCATGTTTTCCCAGTATGAATATCTTTGAAACTGTGACTGGATCGAACCATCGCTTGATCCAACCCCAGACGGTGGGAAAGAAGGCAGGTGCGCCAATAATCTGCTAAAGTCAGCTGGGAAACCAATTATCGCTCCAAGCGCCTACATATATTTTGTCGAGCGTCTCAGGGTAGTGTGCTGTCGCCAGTACGCTGGCATCTTGCATATGAGATTTCAGATTCCAGAACTGTGTCAGCCCTACGTTCGAGATATCGACGATGTTGGTGGAGTTTGTGACTGGGACTTCGGGATTTGGTCTTTCGAGGGTAGAGCACAACGGCAGGACGAAATTGAGCAGGTTGTGGTACAAGGCAAAAAGAGGTATGAGTTGTGCAGGCGTGTCAAGGGACTTGTGGTACGGGAGGGACTTTTTGTATTGCTCGGCGTCTTTTTGATATGCCTTGACGTTCTTGCTATCGAGGTGCTTTACCACGTAGACGTAGAGGGGTATGCCTCTTCGATCTCGATGGCCTGTCCATTGCGGGTACTGACTAAATTAGTCCATGTTGCTGCCGCGGATCAAGAATTATACCATCTGCCGGGCCCTCTCATATACTTCGACATCATAATTCTCGTACAATTCCTCCACCCTCTGCTCCTTCAGCCAATGTTCTGTATCGGAGAATTGGCCAATTGCGCCATTGACGTCGAACTTTCGGGCTCGGAGGTACCGTCTAGAAAAGGTCAGCATGGTCCCGTCGGAAGAAAGGGTTTCCCCGTACAGTAAAGTGGCATCATCATGGCTCGGGCGGCTGGCTGATGTGCCAGGCTTCCATAGACCGCGGGTGTGGAGGGCTGTTTTGAACTTTTCCAGAGCGGCTTCTTGGGGTACGGTAAGGTGGTTTAAATGGCCTGCGAGTGGATCTCTCGTTGAGGTGCGGGAGGAGGTCTGATGAATTTGCTTGGACTTTTCTGACTGGTGGGACTGATGTGACTTCTGGGACTGGCCAGTCAAGGTCCTGTAAAGCTCCATGGGAGAACAAGACTGCGGAAGACGGACAAAAGGCAACAGCTTATGGCCGAACTGGAGGGAGAGACAAAGTCAGCTCAATGTGTTGACACAAGTCGCATTGCAACAGCAAGATCGAGGCTGCGCGACACCGTAAAGTAGGTCTAGACTGCTAATCATGTCATCAGTCAGCAGAGCGGCGTCGGGCACTGAAGCTGCCTCATCGACAAGGGGATCCGGAGGGAGCACATGCCAAGGCGCGCTGCTCCCGGGTCATCGATTTCTGAAGCGCCCATAAGGGTTGACATGACTTCATTTGATTGCTCGCTCGCTCGCTCGCTGATCTCGGCGTCAGTAAGCTGACCAAAACGCGAAAAACGTCGGGACACGGAAGCCGCTTCATCCGCTCTCCATAAATACGCAAAAACCCCCTCCCTGCTTGGCCGTTCTGTTCGGCCGTCATTCTAATCCATTATTCCAAAGCTATGGCCATCACAAGACCGCCTTTTACTTCACCGATGCCCCCCATACGATGGTCAAAGGAAAATCTAGCCGACAAATAGAATACGAATTCATGACTGTGCCGCATACACGAGAAATTCTTTTTGGGCTTGGCTGCCGAAGCTGCCGAAGCTGCCGAGAAATGCTCTGTGCAACAACTTTTGGGCCTAGATGAAAGTTACAGTAGAAGGCCCCCTTTGGACGACCACTGCACCTTCTTTGGTTGCTTTGAGAGTCAGAAGCTAGTCTTCATCCAGTTCGCCATATTCCCACATTCCCAGCCTTCCCGCTTTGGCTTCCTCTTCCAGCTTTTTGAGCCTAGTCAGCGTCTCGCTAGCTGCCTTTTCCCACGACTTCAACTTCCGCGGCACCATTGCCAGGCCCTCCCTGATCACCTCGGCGTTGATGCTCTGCTCCAAGCTGGAGTCTGGGCCCATCAGAGTGAGATAAAGCGTGCCTTCAGATATAAAGTCGACGCTGGCCACGAGCTGACGGCCGTCTGTCTGTTGGCTAATGAAGCTGACTGCGTCCTCTAGATAATGTGCTGTTGTGGGAAATTGTAGATGTGAGAGCACAGCGTCCACCGCTTGTGGTTTCACTTTCTGCGTCGAGAATTGGGGTTGCGATAGTGGTCGAAGTCGTGTCCAAGGGATGGTCTCTGAATTGCCGTAGTCGAGATAGGTTACATCTGCCTTCTTGGCCTCGCGATCTACTCTTCGCACCCGTGCGCGGTACCAATCATTGTCTGCAGTGAATTTTGCTGCAACGATATCGCCAACCTTTGGTGGTCCGGCTAAAGGATGTTCATTTGCTTTGTTGAGATGGAATGACTTGAAGGCCGTCATGAGCTCGGTAAGCGCCGCCGTACCAGGACCAACTTGCTGAATCTTCAACTTCCCTGCTTCGTCAACGTGGGTAACCATAACGTCGCGGTAGTCTTTTTGCCTCGGCGCTGAGACCGCTGCATCACCGTTGAGCGCGTCCGTGCCATTCGAAGCAGCGCCTGCCTCCTCGTCAACATTTTTGCTAGGGTCCCAGTCATGCCACATGCCCTTCTTCTCTTCTTTAGCTTTCTTCTCTGCAGCAAAGAGCTCATTGGAATGTCCAGACTGCTCTGCTGAATATGCATGGACTTCTGCCAGGCCCTCTTCGACGAGAGCTCTTGCAAAATTCTCCCGGCCAACGTACATTGTGCCAATGAATCCGCCAACTTTGTCGGTATTCTCCACATCAATTTCCACGTCTCTCTGCATGCATCGTCTATTGGCAAAGTCATGTGCTTCTTGGCCGAAAGGCTCCGAGACATCCCCAGGGTTTCTGGCAGACTTTGGTACTTTGATACCAGAGAGCACGAATGTTAGTTTAGCGTTTTCTCGAGGCACCAACACCACGAATCTAGAACCAGATCTAACAAAGTCGACAATGGCAGGTACTTTCTTCTGTCGCTGCAATACCGAAGCTTCCATCTTAGCTTTTTGCAGGCTTTCGGAGTAGTCTTGGTACTGTTTGGTGGCTGGAGGTTTCGGCGACCACATCCCCTTTTCTTCCTTCTGTGCAGTCTCCTCCGCAAGTAATAGCGAATCATAGTCTGGAGATCGATCGTCATCATCTCTCCGATGCCGTATCACAGAGGCATAGCCTGCCTCAACGAGCATAAGAGCGATGTTCTTTCCATTGACCGTGACTGTACCCACCTCGCGCTCTTCGTAACCTTCTGAGGCCGCTTTCTTTCCGTCAATCGTCACCTTAACATGCTTCCCAATAATTCGTTTTCGTAGAAATTCTTTCGCGTCTGCGGAAAATACTGACTGTTTTGGGTCCGATGGTTTTGGTTGACGTATACTGCTGAGGTTTATCTTCTTCTCCTCCCCGGACCTAGTTCGTATGAAGATCGTGTCGGCGCTAAGCACTCTGGCAACGGTGTAGTCCGCCTCTGTTGTACCGGCAGCCTTCGTTGCAGTATGGCCGGTGAAAAGACCTTTCTTTGAATCTTTAGCCGCTTTCTCCGCCTGTCGAAATTGGGCCATATCGTTGCCTAGCATTGTGACGTGCTGATCGTGACATTTTGCTAAGCCGGCTTCAAGCAAAAATTTCGCAATGTTACCCCTAGGATGTAAAACCGATCCTATCAATTGCTTCTGAGGCGTGACCCCAAGTAGTTGCAGGGCACATTTTCGCTGGTGCAGTCTCTCTTCAACAAAGTGATGTGCCTCGGTGCCATAAGCTTCGGCAGGGATTTCTTTGCCATCAGGAGACGTGCGCTTGGTGCTGGGGGTCCTCACCCCCGCAAGGACAAGCATGGTTTGGATGTGCTTCTCGGGAGAGAGAAGTAACCTTACAATCATTCGGTCTCCTGTGAGCACTCGCTCTATAATGGCGTCAACTTTCTTGCCCGAGTACTCTTCGACCAGCGCATTGGGGTCAGAAACTTCGTATGAAATATCTATCTTCCCGCCACTGGTAGCCCAGACACCCTTTGAGGCTGACTTCGCCTGGCTCTCGAGACCCCGGAGTTTCTCCAAGTATGCTACCGCATCTTCATCGTCCTCCTTCCTGCCAGCATCTTCTCTCACTTTTGCCCAGCCTTCCGACACCAGCAAGTCGGGCAGCTCGGAGCCATCTGGTAGCCTGACTTTGCCATATTCGCGTTTCGTGGTAGGGATCTGGTAAAGGGTCTCGAAGTTGATCGCCTTTCCGACCAGGAGATCTCGAAGGAATTCGCGTGAGGAGAACGCAAAGGGCTGTAAGCTGTCAACTAACTATGTAAGAAACTCGGCCGGATTTTGCCACACCTCATCACCCTCCCGGCGCAGTCTCGGTGCGGAGACGTAGGCTAAGTTTAGTGTCCTTTCCAGACCTCGAGGGTTCGTCAGGATGAGTGTGTCGCCAGACAGTACACCTTTAACTTTGGCTTGAAGGACGGGCATGATGGAGAAAGTAGTAGGTATTGGTAAGGAAATATGATCCGTGGAGTTTTTGCGTTCAAAGCTGGTGTACGTATTGAGGCATCTGAGGTGAGAAGTACAGGTTGGCTACAGAGCAAGGGCAATTGACACTGGGCGTTTCGTTGTGCTTGTGGTTGTTCAAAAAAAATACGAAATGTGGGGTGTATGGCGGATCATTAACTAGCGCAAAAAGTGCCAATGACAAAGTCGCCAGAATGCGCTCACGCGACCTATATGGCACACATGAGAACTCGATTCCCTTCCTACACCGTGATCCCGCCGCCGCCCATTCTACTTCGCTGTCGCTTCTAAATCGGGAAACTTGTTAGATGTTCGGGTGTTTATCAATCGCACGCCTACCGGGGGTAATAGGCCTCAAGTGCCACTTTGCGCCAAAATGAGAAATGCGACATCAGGCCAGGACTACCAAAAGCAGCAAATACGTATACGACTAAGTAAAAGCGGCTACATCCTGTGATGCACGCCCATGACATGCATGCCCATGAGGTACAGGCCTGTGAGGTGCACGTCCATGAGGTATACGCCGATGAGGTGAGGTGTATGCCCATGAGATACACGCCCATGAGATGACGCCTATAAGGTACACGCCTATGAGACACATGCAGCGAGATGCATGCCCATGAAGTGTATCCCTATGAGATCCATGTCCGTCGTTCGGTATAGCACCGTTTCTCTGTACTGATCCCTCGCCTCGTGTCCAAATCTCGTTGCCTGGTGCAGCGCCATCCCTCCGCCTAAATCCCGCGCCTTGCCGCACCGTCATTTCGCGCCCGTACCTCGCGGCCTGCGGTAGCGCCGTCTCTCCATCCAGATCCCGCGCCTCGACGTCCATCCCCTTCTCCAGTGGCAGCCGCACCGCCGCCCGGTGCAGCGCCGTCCCTCCATACTGATCCCGCGCCTCGACGTTCGCCCCCTTCTCCACCAGCAGCCGTGAACGAGCCAAGTGTCCCAGTCAGCATTGCACTGCCGAACACAGCCTGCCTGCGCTTCCGGTGCGAGAGCGATAATTCGAGCACCAAAACCAGTGGAAGAGGCCTCGCCGAGGATCGCGAACTCCATCACGCCTTTGCTCAGGAAAAGGATAGAAGCATAGATCACACTGAATGAGGCCTGGGCCCTCGACGCTTGCTGACACGCGAGGCCGATTCTACGTACAAGGTGATTGACAGGACATTGTGTGGAATTGAGAAGACCAAAGCGTGAGAACCGAAAGTAGCAATGGAATACAGATGCTATAAACACACGCATTGACACCATGGTTATTGACCAGGCAATCAAAATTCGACTTTATTTACTCAAAGACTTCGATCTTATGACAGACCGACGGCGAACGTCCATCGTTCTGGTGGTTTACGTGTACCATCCCTCCCATTACCCTACGAGTTTATTGCCCCTTCTAACCTCAAGGAGGAAGCCATTCTCGTTGCTAACCGTTCTCGCTAGCGAGCAAGACCAAACCGCCTCATCATCTCCGCTCCGGACGTCATACACACCTCCGTGCCATCTCTGACTTGCGTGATAGAGAATCCATTGCCTTCTTCATGTTCAAGATGGCTGACTTCATCGTAGTCAATTTCTTCCCAAGCTAGCCAATTGACCGTAAATCGACTTGACAGAGGGGAAGTATGTCAGTGGCGTTATTGCCGTCATGGTTTCAATGACTTACCCTTTCCATTTGTCTTCCTCCCAGTGTTCGTCAGTGTTGTTATAGTCTACAGCACTTGTCATCTCGGCTGCTCCGCAGAATTTTCGACTAAAAAAAGGTCAGGTAGTCGCACTCGGTACAGGGAATCCAGGGATTCAACCTATTTACAACAGAGAAAAAAAGTATTATCGGCCCAGTCTCGCTCTGATAAGCCTTGTTCAGCTTTCCATTTACGATGGCGCTGGAGATCCAGACGCCGTGGGCATTGCTTGTTTCGATATCGATTTCGTATCGGGACCTTAGAATGAAGTATCTCGCCTATAAGATGTTTTGAGTTCTCCATACATTAGTTGAAAGAAACACTGATGTTTACCTGCTGTCTCCCATGATTCGCCTCATTACTCAGAACAGACTCTGTAATAATTAGGAGATATCGCCTATGTCAATGACTTTCAGGTTAAGTACTTACCTTGCGTTGCATCCGGAATGCTATTCGATGCCGAGGCGATCCCAATCTTAGAAGGGTCCTCAATCGTTGGTATCATAGGTGAATTAAGTGATGCTAAGCTCGATGCGAGAGCTTCAGAGGAGTCTGCAAATGATTCATCTTCTATCCGACAACATATTCCACAAAACTCCCCGATGCGGTCAGAGGCCGACCTGTGGCTGGTAATCTCTGCTACCAGAGCAGATGCCGAAGGGCGTCGGCTGCGGTCAGGGCGAAGCATCTGTTCAATCCACGCCAACGGCATATTATCAGGCTCTTGTGCTTGCGACTCACTGAGCTGTGCCATCCATCTAGAGATCGCCTTGGGGTTGGCACAGAAGGATCTGGCTTGGGATCCGTTGCTGTCAAAGAAAGCTGTCATGTCTTCAAGTGAGTAGCCTTTAAGGACAGATATCATCTCTAGATACACACATCCTAGGGACCAAATATCGGACGAGAAGCTTCGAGGGGAGTCATCAGCGACTTCCGGGGCACAATATCTTGGGGTTCGTGTTGTCGGGCCCTCAGTTGTGCTTCTCGTGTTGTTGCAGTCCCGCGAAATGCCAAAATCCGTTAGCAAGACGGTCCCATCTTTTACAAGGATGTTATGTGGTTTGATATCTTTGTGGCGAATACGGACGCTGTGAAGATGCGAGACTGCAGTCGCGAGACAACCGAAAAACGTACGTAGCAAGGACATGTTCCTCCTCAATGGTGTCGCCATTTTGAGGAAATATGATAAGTCACAGTCCGCAACTGGTGACATGATCAAAGCGGCATACCTGGGGTCTGTATAACTCCCAACGATTTCCACGATGTGTTGGTGTCGTACGCGCTTCAACGCATTGAGCTCATTCACAAAGTCCACCAGACTGTCCTGGAAGCGTCCAAATGTCCTCCTATGGAACAGCTTCCTTGCATACTGCCTGAAGGTTATTGTGCTCACCACTTCTTCTACTTGAGCATAGCCTCCAGTGCCTAATATAGTTTCCATCCGGAATGGTATTTGCTCTGGGTCGGCAAAATGTGCATGCTCTCCCAACTCGCATTTGCCAGCCTGAGTTGCATCGGTCAAAACACAGCGCTGCATTTGGAGGAATGCACTCCGCTGCAATGGTCCCATAATACTTGGGAAACTGGAGTCAGAAAGCGGGAAATTCGCATCGGTGATTCTCTTAGAAATGAAGTGGTCGCGAAGCTCTAAAAGGCCGATCCGGCGAAGGACGATGTACAGGCGTGGAATATCACTCCAGGCACCATCATCCACGGATCTCAAGAGCGTCGAGATACGCCTAATATCTTGTTCTGTGTATCTTTGTTCGAACGATTGATCCAAAAAGAAATCCGAGATACACTCGTCACCAGTCAACCTTAGCTGATTAACATTAACCATAATGAAGTCTGCTGCGTTCGTGGCTGAAAGTGAGTCCCTGGTACGTGTTGACTTATTGTGTCTGTCGATAAGTCGCCGTCGCTTTCAGATGTCAGCAAGAGTAATGCTTCCCTCGACTTTTGTTGATCGATCGGAGCTACGCGACGCGAATGCAATGTCCCGAGATCGACTATCTGCGCGACCGCTGTTATGTCCGCTGCTGAAGGCGGTCGCATCAAAGGCTGTGGTTGAAAGCAATAGATGGAGGCCTCCTAGAAGCTTCCAAGCGAGAGCAAAACAGCCCACTTGGCGCCAAGTCCCCACATTGCAGGACACTTTTTGCCCTGCCCACCATACATTTCTACTCGCACTCCTTGCCACTTTACCATCTGATTTATTCTACATTTTGGTGCACTAATCTCTTCAGGTGATGTCCTAGGTCTATTTGGGATAGCTGTGATTAATATTTTTGGCTTCCTTTTCCTCTGTTCAATGATCCCGCACCGTCATAGTCCTGCATGCGCACTCTTCGATGAGCTGTCCGCCTGTAGCGTGTTGCCGTAGCCCTTCCTAAGCAGGAGCTCAACAATCTTTCCGTAGCCTCCAGATGAAGCCGCTTGGAGCCCGTTGCCGTAGTCTCCATCTTGTGCGTTGATGTCGGCGCCCTTGCTAAGTTCACGTTGGCACCCTTCCTAAGCGGCCTGAACCTGATGCAAAGTAGTGACTTGTGTACGTCCGTAGGGTCTGCTTCGCCCTGTATGATATTCAAGCCAGAGATGTGGCAGGCAGTCTTCGAGGGAACGATGGAAACAATCCGGTTCTTTGGCTGAAGTAGACGACGCATCACATCTAGCACAGTGGTCTTTCCGGCCGTCTTTGCTTGCGCCAATAGCTTGTTTTCGCTTTCTGTGGAGACTTAAGGAATGCCTTCATAGTCTTCCTACCCTTCCCACTCCTGTTCTTTCTAGCCCTCTTGTGCGCCACGACAGGTTACGGTTTTTCCTCTTTACCGTCTACAGCATCGACGAGCTGTAGACTTCTCTTAAGAAACTAGCGACAGTAGTTGCTGTTGTTTACCGTTACTCTTGTTATCATTGAGGCTGTCTATCCCTCCTGCACCAGCTCTTCGTTAGACGAGCCTAGTAGACCTATCGTGTTAAGATTGCTATATCCTGGACAGCAAGGGTATAGGCGATGGTAGTGTGGAAGAGATCGGAAATCGTTTCGAGGGCGACGGGCGTTCCGGCAGCTCTTCATCGTATGAGGCCTCAATCTTTGAGCCGCCGCTTACGGGTTCGGAGGTGGACGGTGAGTCCTTGGTCAGCGAACTAGTGGGCTAATTATTGGTGAGTATAGCCCTCGGTAAGGTAGAGTTGCTCGAGCTCGTCTTGGAAGCGTTGTAGATCGATCGAGGGTGGTATAACGGAAGGGAATGGGCAAGCGTAGGCCGTAGCGCACCTGCAATACTAAGAACCGCTACACAGAATTAGCGACGGCGAGGTCAAAATAGCGGCGACAACTCTACGGCGGAACAACGGAATCGAGTTCTCACGTGTGCCACATAAATTGTGTGAGGGCGTGGAGTGCAACATTTCCGCAAGTGCATTTAGCGATTTTGTCATTAGCACTTTTTGCAGCAATGATCCCGCCATAGGGTGAAGCTCAACCTCACAGCAATCAGATATGGCTTTTACTCTCGTGTCTCCACAATCTCCTCCGCCATCTGCACATTATCGAAGTTGGGAAGGTCTGCTATCCCCGTGCACGAAACCTCTTCATCATGACTGACACTTGACGAACTGGATCATTGGAAGTCCTGGCCAATGGCCTAAAGCTTCGTTTAAAGTGAGATCACTCGGATTTGTTAACGAACTACTGGAAACCGGTACTGGGCGATACCGTTCAAGATTCGAGGTCAACAGCCACCAAAACGGGTGGCTGTTATGGCCTTTATGGTAGAAGTGCTAGCTCGCGTCCCGAAGATGGGACTACCTTTTCCGCTGCGGCTCGCAGCGAAAAATACCTTTAACAGCGTTTCTTGGTCAGGCTCCGACAATCTCCCTGCAACTATCCATCAGACAACACTTGCTGCTATAAAGCATCGACCACTGACTGCACAGCCAAGATGGCCTCCCTGATCCTCTTCCCGTGCTCTCCTTTGCAATTGTGCCTGTTCGTGGTAATGTACTTGGAGTAGCCACTCGATTCATCCCTGGCCGGAAAGCTTTAGGTCAGCAAGAACCAATGCAAATCACGTCAAAACTGCCTCAACTTACCGATGGTGCCATTCAACCGCCATTCTATGTCATTATAGCTCTCCAAAGAGAATCAGAATTAGTGTCGTCCTCCGGATTCATGCTTCGCGCCCTTTGAATGGACCTCCTCCAAAGGCGTCAGCGTGAAAGTGTACCGACGTGCGGAGTAGTGCTTGGGTAGCAGGAGGTAAGAAAAGAAAAGGTCATGGCTAAGAACAGGAGTAGCGCCAGTAGCACGGCGAAACTAAAGTTTGTGATTTGAGTTCAGCAGTAAGAGCGATGCTCTGATGCCAAAGACGCTGGTGAGAGGGTGTTGATGTCTGATAGAGGAGTCCAATCTGACCCCAGCCTAGAGAAGTTGATGAAGCGCAGAGAATGCTGTGGGATTGACATGAACCCGGTGGCAAAGGTATGAGGTCTTGGTCTCTTGAGTCGGAACTCTTGGTAAGATGAATGCTGCTAGTTCGATGATCATCTTGGTGGCAAGGATGAGTAGATCAATCAGATGGCACGTTCCAACAAACACTTCTCATGCTAAAAATGCTCGTGAACATACACAATTTGACTGGATCAACAGTCTTCTTCCTGTCAGGTGACATGGTGCTCCGCTTCCCATATCAAAAGCCTAAGGATGAAGTGACTTCGCTTTCTACCTCCGACCGTTCCTGCAGAGGACTTTTTACCAGCAGTCTCCGTCAAGCGCACAACATATTCTTCTTAATACATACCTAGGTTTTCTGTGGAGTAAATTCTCTAGGACACCCATATATTCCTCGTCGCAAAGTCTCACTCTTTCGAAAGCCGTCGAAGAAGGTGCTGTGCTCATTTGATGTTCTTGTCTCAGCCTCAGCAACAACGTCATTCCAGGATGCAATGCCAGGCTCTTCCCAGCTACCGTTCGGAGGTTCCGTTTTGATCGGCCCTAGATACTCATTGAAAGATGATCGAACCGTAGTCTAGTATAACAGACACGTTTTCAGGCCTCAACCCTCCTCTGCAATCCCACTGGCAAGCCCTCCGCCATCCTCAGTGCATCATCTCTCGACCTCTCAGCTTCCGCTCTCTTGCCCTGTATCGTAAGGCTGCTTGCTAACATTCCGTCACACACACTCGTCCACAGCGTATTGCCGCTCTTCCTGGCCATCGCCGAGCTTGCCTTCGCACTCTTTTCCGCTTGGTCGCCCACCACTCCCCTGAAGAATTTGTCCGTCATCATCGCGAGCGAGAGCGAGGTGATCTGAGCATTGCCGATCTTGCGAGCAGTCGCCAGTGCAGCACCGAGGTATTGCTTCGTGCGCAGGATGGGGGTTGAGGCTTCAGAGAAGGGATCCGAGCCTCCTTCGTTGGGTGATAGGCCCGTGAGGATCGAAACGATGAGGGAATGTGCAGATTGAAGAAGAGGGCTGGTGGTGGTGTTGTTTTGGAGAAAAGGTGTGATCTTAGCAAGTAGCGGTTGCAACAAGTGGTGCGAGGGGTGTGATGGCAGATGAATGATTAGAATAGCGTTTAGAGCTGCCAGGAGCGAGGTGTCACGCTTGATGTCATTTCGTGATATTTTGTTCGTGGTAGGTGGGATAGCGAAGGTGGCGGATTGGAAGATTGAGAGAGCAGTCGTCAGATCACCAGTTCCTTGGTAGATCGCGCCATCCAAATATCGAGCAATGCAGTTCAGCTCAGGCGGGTACTGGACGCCAAGGTCGTGGCCGATTAAATCAACTTCATCAAGAGCAGCCCGCGCTGAAGCCCAGTCGCTTCTGCTACAAAGCAGGAAGGCTTTCTCAAGAAGGAATTGACACTCGAGTGTCCGTCGCCACGTGCTGCGCTCAATGAGTGAGGCAAGACTCCCAGGAACGGTCTCAGCGGAGCTCAGATTAGTGCGAACCAACCGTAAACCTTCTTCCAGGAACTTCTCCGCCTTGTGACCATCTGATGCATTCTTATGTGCAACGCTGACAGTGCTCAAAAGGTAGCCTAAAGCATACACGTCGCCCTTTAACAGCCATTTCATGGCCAGCACAGGTTTTCCGTTCCGCTCCGAGACAAGACCACTGTTAGACAGTTGTACTCCGTTTACCGACCGCTTCGATATTGGCAAATAAAGCATTCCATCCTCTTGCCAATTGAGATCATCCACGATTTGGTCCATAGTCTGTTGCATGTTGAGCAGCTTGCGACTGATCTGATCGAGGTTCGTGTCTTGGAGGCTACAGCACAGGTCAACGAACTCCATCATTATTAGCATTTGGGGGCTGCTGGCAATCTCCGGGTTGAGTTGCAGCTGTCGCGCCGAGGCGAGTGCTCTTTGCGCAGAATCCACTGCATCCAAACTCGGGCTTTGCAGGTGAACAAGACTCTCCATAACGGCAGCGAAGGCGAAAACGACGTAGTCGCCCTGCGGTCTGGCGGCCGCACCGATCTTCTGCAACTGGTTGATGGAAGAGTGTAGGTCTGGCTGCGATGCAGTGGAAATGGAAGAGGTTGCCCGTAAGAAGCGAAAAGCGTACTCGTATGCTGTGTGTCGGTAAGCTTCGGCGTCTTCAATCATGCCATCAATCAATTTCAAAGCTGCCTTGGGATTCGATCGGTGGAGCACCCGAGCAAGCAGCATCTGCATCGTGTACTTGATTGCGAGAAGCTTGTTCCTTTCACAAAGTTCGATGCCTTTGCTCAGTGCTGTCTCGGCATCGAGGTCATTCTCAGTCTCCTCAAAGAGTATCTGCACATAACGTAATCTAATCTGGGCTTCTTTCAGCGGCTGAAGCCTCCAATTCTTCAAGATGGATTCGATGCAGCCAAGGGCAGTAGCAACTAGCTTATAGTATTGATCTGCACTAGCTTCGCGCTTGGCCAAAGCCACGAGCATGCCATGGCCATGGGCGGCAGCCAGGTATTCATCTGCCAGAGACAAAAGCAATAGTTGGTAATCTAGCGGAGGTTCATCTGTTGATGTCTGAGCTTTCGCCACAGCTTTCGCACTGCCCTGGATCTGCGGTAAATTTGGCGGAGGTACGTTCTCGATATTGGCCTGCTGGTGTGGATTTGTGGACAAGTAGTGATTGAACTGAGGCTCCGGTGCTCCGTTGAAGGCAACACCCGGGTGTGATTGCGGCGGTTGAAGGCAGTGAGCATTCTGAGTTGGTGAAGGTTGTAGATATCTAGGTTGCTGTACTACCACCTCAACCTGCTGAAAAGCTCCTGGCATGTTATGTTGCTGATAATACTGAGTTGAGTATTGGTCGCCGTATTGGCCATAGTTTTCATGTTGATTGTTGTAATCCATTTTGCACTACTAAGACATCATTTCCTCTCAGCAGGAGCAGTCGGTCTTCGCGGGTCTACTTGTAATATCTTTTGGATTCGCCGGGTTACTCTCGTCAACACGGTGTGACATGTAGCAGCTCGGTCTCGAGAGTTGAAGCAACGTCAAGACGCGACAGCGCCTAAATGAAGCCAAGCTAAAATTCCACATCCGGTAAGCGGCGATCCAGGCTTTGGACCCGCCAACCCTAGGATATGCCTTTCTAAAATTTTCATTTGGCATTGCGATGGCGAACCTGATTCGGTAGCATGGATGTTCTGGTCTCGTTACTTCTTGCCTTCACATGCTCAACAATAGTTCAGATGGGAATTTACGGACCAGAACTAGATATTGCGGGCGCAATCCAAGTCGCGATCATATTCGCAACATTTACGACTGTTGTATTAATCCTGACCATGGGGCTTGGCCGCATTGTCGGCTATGCCAAAACAACCTTCCACCATGGCCGTGAAGGGCTCACTCTACGCACCAAAGATGGGAGAAGCATCTCCTTCCCCGATCTGTGTAAAGCAGTCATACCACCGTGTCGTCTGAACCCGTTCCTCTTCAATGGACATCTACAGACTATATGGACGGTCTTCAAGAGCGAGGATATCCCCATTTACTACAAGCGTAGGATTTTTGAAAACGACGATCCAACATATTCTGGCACTTTCGCAGTCGACTTTATGGTCAGACCCTATGAAGGCAGAGACACTTCCTTGCCGTCAAGGACGACCTACCTCACCGAACAAGAATTCGCGAAAATCGGTTCCTCGGACTCAAAGCCTATGCTTGTAATCCTTCATGGCTTGAGCGGAGGGTCGCACGAGTTGTATCTGCGACACGTGCTTGCTCCCCTAATTAATGAGGGCGGCTGGGAAGCCTGTGTCGTGAACTCGAGAGGCTGCGCAATGTCCAAGATCACAAGCAGTGTCTTGTACAACGCGAGATCGACTTGGGATGTGAGGCAGACTGTGCGGTGGCTCCAGAAACAGTTTCCCAACCGACCCCTCTACGGTATTGGCTTCAGTTTGGGTGCAAATATCCTCACCAACGTACGTATGCTATACGCCATGCGCATGCTCATGATCACAGACAGTTTTCTGATTGATAGTAGTATATTGGGGAAGAAGGTTCAGACTGTGCTCTAAAGGCCGCAATCGTGCTTTCAAATCCCTGGAACCTTGAAGCTGGTTCATTAGCGTTGCAGCGGACTTTCCTCGGTCGGGAGATTTATTTGCGAACCATGGGCTCAAGCATGAAAGCGCTGTTCGAAACGTGAGAGATATCGGCGCCCAGAACTTGGCTTGCATTAACTGACGTTTTGGGAAAGCCATGTAGAGCAAATCTCGCAGAACTCCAAAATCAATATCGCCGAGGTCCGAAAGCTGAGGTATCTCTATGAATTCGATCGTGAAGTTCAGGGCCCAACATGGGGCTATCCGACCGAAGGTGCATATTACAGGGACGCGTCGTCCTCAGACTCACTGCTTGCAATCCGCATCCCGTTCCTCGCTCTCCACGCCGAAGATGATCCTGTCAGTCATTACGGACCCCTCACGAGCATAGCTGACTTCCTTCAGATTGCCGTAAACGAGGCTCTTCCCAGAAATGAGGTTAAGCAGACTCCATATGGAGTACTTTGCACGACCTCGTTAGGAGGCCATCTGAGCTGGTTCGAGCTGGGTGGAGGAAGATGGTTTGCCAAAGCGGTAAGCACGCCCGACCCACTGCATCGTTTATGGTCTCGCTTATGCTCTGTAAAGACCACTGCCTTCTTGCAAAAGATGGCTTGCGAAATGGATCTCGAGAAGATGCCGAATTCAGATGGCTCCTTTGACGGAGAAACCGTAGGCCGCAAAAGAGAGCCCCTGAAGCCGGTCTTCGACCCCATGCGGCGCAAGCTGCACCTTCCCGCAAGCTCATAGACCGATAGATTGGACGATGATAGACGACAAGAGGATAGATAGTAGACATAGATTTGCGGCAGACATCATGCGAATGACACTCTCTTCTCGGACCTTTTCGCCGCCGACTGGTCATTCTTGCCGGAAGCCTGCTTGGAATCATCTGTAGAACCTGGTTTTGTAGGCTTCTTTTTCTTGAAGGACTTCTTGGTTTCCTCCAGCTTCTCGTTCTTCTTCTCGTGCCTAGCCTCAGCTTCTTTACGTCTCGCCTCTCGGATCTCCTCCATCTTTCTCGCCTTCATTATTTTTGACTCGATTTGACCTTCCTTCTCAGCATTCACCATGGCCAGAATGGTCATCATGCTTTCCCGGTCATCAACAAAGATCTTGCCCTTCTTCTTGCCCTTCGGCTTCTGCACGCCGGCAGGTGTGATCATGTTCAGAGCTGGCAGTCCAAGCTCTTTATCTGTGTAGACTCTCTGCTTCTTCCTTTTCGGTTTCACAGGATTGTGTGTTCCAGGTTTGGTCTTTACTTGCTGCGGAGGTGGTCGCTTGGCTGCGGGTTTAGGCTTTGGTTTCGACGAAGTGGCAGTAGAGCCTTTCAAGCCACTCTTCGGTTTAGCAGACTTTGAAGAGCCCCTCGCACCTGTCGGTGGCCTTGGTGCCATTTTCGAAATCTTGAGAGACAAAGTGATTACAGACCATCTCGTTCATATTCCACAAATATCATCGCGGATTTTTCGAAGTCGAGCATAAAATTTCTCGGCAAACTTGCCATGTCTCAAAGCTCGAAGTCCGGGTCCCCGACGCCGACGTCATGACATTGAGCCGAGAGGCAATAGCAATTGGAGCATTCATTTTTCCACTTCGTGAGTTTACCAAATTGAGAAGCGAGTGGGCATCAAAGGTGGCTCAGGCTTGCTGTGTTCTAATTCACAGACAGCATGCCTCCCCCGTCCACTGTGAAGGACATTGCTCCCCCACAGGCCCTGACTTCAGTGGCTGCCAATGGCTTTGCGACTGGCGCCTTTCGAGTATGTGCAATTTAGTTTCCTCTCCGCAAGGCTGACCGTTATACCTAGTTTGGCTCTATTTCGCTGTTGACCCATTTGCTTCTCCAACCATTCCATCCTGTTTATCGCGGCCTCACGGTTCAATTCAAGATATTCATTCAGATCTCTGCCATGACGCTCGGAGGCTGTATATTCGCTGAAAAACGAGTCTCGGAATTCAACGATGCAGTCCGGCGACGTAACAGAGCTCTTGATAGGAGTGCTCGGATCTGGAATGAAGAGCAAGAAATGCGAGCAGCCATGGAAAGGCGAGAAATGGAAGCCGCAGCTGCTGAAAGAGGAGACAAATAATGAATACCAAACATCTCCAAACACGACCACACCTTGATCTCGGCAGGCCAGTTAGCAGCTGAGTAATGGAGTTGGCAAATGGCCCGGCCACCTCATTTTGAGCTGAGTCTCAAAGCAGACGGACCTATGCGAAAATCATGCAACAAATATGCCGGTTCGAGAAGCTCCGAAGACATCGACAAATAAGAGTTGATTCAGTTGGGAACAGGAAGTTGGTCTTTGGGACTTGCAATTGGTTTATTCGAAGCATTGAACCACCGAGATGTGAAAGGGAACCTTGCGTTTTCGCTCAATTGATATTGGCACTCAAGCCTGATTAGTTGGCCTTTGTCCATGTCGATTATCACTGAGCGACGCCTTTGAATGACACATAAGGTACACATTCGGTCGATATTGCAACCTTCTAGCTGGAGATGGATGAGAAAGAATCTTTCCTGGCAGTTAAAGGGCCAAAGGCGGTCTGTGGCGGCTTCAGCGCCAAGCAGGCGCAATACTACAGTGACCGTTGAGACCGCATTGAAGTACATGAGAACCTAAAGAGAAGTATAAACCTTTGGGCCTATGCCAAAACTTCGCCAACAACGCACTTCTACCTTTAATGTGCCGGCCTCAGTGACTGGACAGGATTTCCTTAGCCGATAAGACCTTCCTTGCAGGAGAACGCCCTTCAGTCATGCCGATCGATCAGGAGAGTTTTGGCCAGGAGCTCGTCGAGTTCAGCACTGGCTTCTCATGGCGATGCAGTAAGGAATGTTCTCATTCTTAGCGAATGTGTTGTGACCATTGCTGCCGTGCTCAGTAACTCTTGTGAACGCTGTATTCTACAAGTCACATCCACCTTGCCAGTAAACACGCAAATTTCGGCATCCGCCCTCCATCTAAACATGCAATTAGCAGTGCTACCTTCAACTTCTGTGTCTGGTCTAGATTCTATGTTTACCTCTCCCTAAGCAATGGTATCTACCTCTCAATCAGTAGGCATACATCTAGTGGTCCACCCCTCCTGTCAACCCCTAGCGATCCAGCCACCGCAGAACTTACAAAGTCCTTCCTCGCCCCCTCCAACCTGGCCGACTCCTGTGCAGGGTATCATTCTCGTCTCAAACATTTTCGAAAACCAACCCAAACATCTGCATCCAAGATTTCAAGGTCTTCAAACGTCGCCGGCCTTTTGTCCCACGCAGCTAATGCTATCTGCGCCATTTGCCGGCCAACGATTCCGATTTGCCCTTCGAGTATCCTGTAGTGGCGTCATTGGGAACCAGAGGCTCCACAGTGAAAGCCTTGAGGAGTGTCAAGAACCGGCGCAGCGTGAGAAATCTATTCAGACGCCTGCGTGACGAAAAGGGAAGAGCGCTCGCCCCAGCTCGCAGTTTTGACAAGAGGTTTGTCGATAACATATATCGCGGAGGGCTAAGAGAGGACGCAGAGTAGATATCGGTAATTTGAAAGGTCAGGGACGGCACTAGGAGAATGTTATTCCGATGCTCGTTCTTTTTCATGCATCATAGTGATAGCAAGGCTCCCACAGTGAATGCGATCAAAGCCATCCATCCAATCTCCAGAGCCTTTTGCCTTCCGCTGCCGCTCAAATAGTACGCAGCGCCAAGATAGCTGCACGTAATAATGCCCGAGTCATTACTCCTCCTCCCGTAGCTCAGCTCTAGCCCTTTACCAGAAATCGGACATCCGAAGCCAAGTATTGCTGGACAACTTTGTACAATATCGTAGCATAAATCTTCGCAAGGCAGCACCTCCTTGTACGGCCCAGGCTCAATGGTTTGGTCAATAAGCGGATTCCGGCTCGAGTTTGTGGCCACCAAATTCAACAGCGCCGCTGAGTCCAACACCATCTGCCCACCGAGGCCAGGGCTACTAGGAATGCTTGCTGAAAATGTCATGCTCGATCCGTTGACGAAATTCTGTGCTGTGTTGCGAGGCATGAGCCACGGGGCTGTAGATGAGAAGTCGTCGCAGCGTGGGATCGTGACGGCGCAGAGCCATTGCTTGTATGCACTGGCACAGTCGTCGCAATTGCGTACAAGAGAGTACTGTGCACTAGCTGTAGTATTGCAGGGAATTTGCTGGAGGGAGTAATTGAAGACTTGATACCAGGTTGCAGCGTTTTGGTCATACGTTGCAGCTAAGTCTGGGAGGCCAGTTGTTGGAGAGAATTTGTCTGGGTTCGATGGTACAGCGTAGGCGACTTCGGAGCAGAAGGAAAGATTGTACATGAGGGCGCAATTGGATTCTGCAATAGTGTGAGAACTTTGCTTGAGCCGGACATGTGCAGGAAAGGTGTCTGGCTTACCTGTCTTAGTCGTGAAATTCATCGCCATCCAGACTTTGCCACCACCGCCTATAACACCGGGTGTGGAGTTGTGTGGCAAGGCTAGAAATCCCCAATACTTGGATGAAGCATTCAGATCGTCGATATAGAACTGCTCCTTGGGTTTTCCTCCTAGTCCTCGACTGGTCATCCCGGCCACGTTCTGATTTTGGGTATCTGCATCAGCCACGATATGTGCCAGCTTTAGGAGGCCGCAGTAAGAACTTTGGACTCCAAGGATCGAAGAATCATTCATATTATGTGCGAAGACACTGTATGGCGGTTTCATCGACATCCACTCCTGATAGACCGGCGAGCTTGAATTTGCTTGGGTTGTGTCATTGGTGATGAGAAGAGCCGCGTGGTTATCACTATCCACGAAGAATAGGTTGGACCAAGTATCATTCGTGCTGTGGTAAGGGGCGTCAACGGAAGCCGCGATCTCATAGTTCCAGCTCCCAGTGAAACCAGTAATGTCCAACGCGGAAATGCCAATATATACATCGTTGCTTGTGTTCAAAGTCGCCAGCGCGTAGCCTCCACTAAACTCGATGACTTGCTGTTGAGGATCGCTCACAGACGGTCCCGGATTTGTATTGGAGGCATTGGTCGATACGTACATTTTAAGCTGGCCAGGGATGGTGCCGCCACTGTCTCCACCCTCTAAGGATGCTATAGGCTGCAAACATGTGTTTGCGGTTATGTAGATCTGTTTCTCATCTTGTCTTTTGCGGAGTTCGTCCCTTGCCCGAACTTGCTCGACGTCGGTAGTATTGTCATAGGGCAATTGGAGTCCGGGGATTCCAGGCTTGATAGTACTCGTGGAGAATACCCAGTTCTGGATCTCCCCAAAACCTATGTTCAGGTTTTGGGCGATATTATTTTCCAGTCCTTGGACTATGGCTTCAGTTGCTCGAGAAACAATGCCATGCAAGCTCTCAGCATTTCGCTCGTCATCCTCCAAATCACCCTCATGTTCTTCGACTTGGAAGTCGCTTTCTAATACTATGGGGTGGTTATGGTCAGGAGGTATTCGCGAGTCGAGGTCGACAGCGTATGCGAATTGGGGGCTGGTGAGAGTGAGGTAGAGGACGACCAGTATGGCCGAAGCGACGAAGGACGCGAGGAAGCGGGATTGTAAAGGTGTGAGCTTTGGAAACTGCATAACTGCGGGTTAAGCAGACTCGAAGTAAAATGTCCCAATTCCGCTGGATTTTTGTAACTGAGATGGAGGTGGGGTCCCTGCTCAGCACAGGTTGCGGACAGTTCAGTTTTCAGAGCGACATCTTTCCAAGAGAGGAGTTGCAAAGGTACAAGAAGCAATGCTCATTGACGAATAATGGTCTTCTTTGCTTACTAGTAGGAATGCGATGGTAGGCCTGGTGGTTCCTGACTAGAACGAAGGAACAATTATTTTATCCGCGGCGTCGTCATTCTCCCCAAATGTCTAACCCACGTTTTAGGGGGCCAAAGCGCCAGCGATCTGCTCAAGGCTCCATAACGCTAATGACGCCGCAGAAAAACGTACAGTGGGTACAGCAAGATCTTACGTCGAACAATAACACACCTCCCATTTAACTGCAATGTATAACCACTGAAGGGAACAAGGCGGTCCTGAATACAGCAACCAGCATGTCCTCTAACGTCGGCCTTTCCACACCTCGTGGCTCCGGCACATCAGGCTACGTTCAGCGTAACCTCTCTGCACTCAAACCTCGCGACACCGGCTTTGGCGCTCCTTACCCTCCTACAGACCGAGATCGCGCTCTCCCACGACAGCGCCAACCTGACAAAGAAATCCTCGACCATGACCGGAAGCGCGAGATCGAGGTCAAGGTCTTCGATCTACGAGATAAGCTCGAGGATGAGGAAGTTGAAGAAGATGAAATTGAAAGGCAATGTGACGAGCTGAGGGAGAAGCTGACTAAAGAAGCTGAGAGTGGCAAGGGCTTGGGTAGAGGGAAGAATTTGAAGATGCACCAGGTGCACGAGCTAGCAGAGGCAAAAATTCAGGAGAGTGAGAAATTGCGGAAAGCTCTTGGGATCAAGGAGGGCAGAGAGGGCATGGCGTGGGAGGAGAAGAGAGAACAAAGAGAAGGAGCCCAGCCGAAGACGGATGGATCTCGATCATGAGGACTTGCTGGTTAACAGCGCAGTAAAGGTCATAACGATAAAAGCGGCCTGTCCTCGAAACGAGCTTAGGTTTCGAGCAGCAAGGGACCTTCACCATCCCTTTGAAAAAGGCCACAATGACATAGTCAGGGTTCGGAATGGCTCACGATCTACACTTTCCGAAACTACTAGTGATGGGGAGGGCGCTGATGCGGTCAAGCTGTCAGAGAGGCTGTTTGCAATTGTTACGTTCAGGCTAGCTCAGCGCCTTCTCTATCACCCAACCCAACCTCGAGTCTTTGACCTGCACCACTTTTTGGGCAGTTAGGGGCCACCCGATCGACCCTGCCCTTCCCACCAATGCAGGAACAACCACGCATTCTCGCCTCTCCGGGAACCCTCCTAGAGACTCGATCCTGCCTATGGGCTTACCATATGTCAACAGTGGTGATCCGCGAGCCAATGCAGCTAGCTGGAGGTCGCCCGTCGTTGTTAGAGGGAACATGCGAATCTTTGTGCTCTCATCACCGACTTGCGAGGCAACCGACTGTTGAAGGTGCGAGTATACTATGTACTTAGGTAGTTTCTCAGGGGCTATGCGCGCGAGAACAGACGATGGATGAAGGTATACAGCATCCCCTCTCTCCAAAGGAATGAGCGGCAAATATGGTACGTCGATGGCCCGCTTCGGTCGATGAGCAACGTCGGGAGGATTGGGTGAGCAGTCCGCTCTGATCGCCACTTGGTCGATAAATCCAGCTGTGACAATTTGGTTCAATGTCTTAAGTTGCTTGGAATTGGCGGGTGCTAATCGAGGTTCGAAGCGGGTCAGAGAAGCCGCAGGGTTACTGACTCGAACGATATTGGTCAGTTGCTGTCGCAGCTGCATTGCCTCTTTCATAGCCTTTGCACGAACAAAATGCTCTTCACACCACGTGCCGCTCTCTTCCCACGCGTATGCACATACTGCAGTGAGCATCTTCAAAGCGTCAGAGGTACGGTCGTACTTGCTGAAGGCCGCTCTAACCTCGTTGTATCGCTTTCTGCGTTGCTCGCGCTGGGTATCTAGTTCTTGGTCGGCTTGCGAATAGATCTGGTCTTCCTGCCGCCGAATTGGGGTTATGTCGACTTGATTCTCAGGTATGAATAGATCGCCCACGGAGAGGCCAGCCACTAGTGCCACGACATACGGTATACAATCATGCTGGTTACCGAGGGAGAGCATTTTGCTGAACCGAGGTGACAGGGGATAATTGGACAGAGACCTCCCGAGAGTGGTAACCTGCCCCGACTCTGACAGAGCACCCAGGTTTCTAAGGAGCTTCTCTGCTTTCATTAAGCTCTGCCTGTCTGGTGGCGTCGGAAATGGGAAACGGGCCACCCTATCAATGCCCATGCTTTTCAACTGTAGTACGATGCTTTCCATGGGTGTTCGCAGAATTTCAGGATCAGCGTGCTCCGCAAAGTCTCGCTCATAGACTGCAGACGAATACAGCCTGTAACAGTGACCTGGCCCAGTTCGGCCTGCTCGGCCTTTGCGTTGCTCAGCACTAGCCTTGCTAATCCAGCCCACCTCGAAGGTCTGAACGCCTGTGGCGGGGTCATAGACTCGCTCCTTACTCCGTCCACAGTCGAAGACGTACCGAATACCCGGTATAGTCAAGCTGGTCTCGGCGACATTAGTAGCGAGTATAATCAAACGTAATCCTGATGGAGGAAGATCGAATACTCGGAGCTGTTCTTTGGTGGGTAATTGAGAATAAAGCGGGAGCAGGTGTACACCCGATATTGAGCTTGACGACTCCGCTTCTACGTCAAATTCGTGGTCTTCGTTATCGCCTTCGTCGCTCTGTGTCACAATTTCGAGGTCACTGGCATCCTCCTCGTCGTACTGTTGGTCAGCACCGAGCTCGAGATCCTCCATCTCCAGTGGAGCTTCGCTGGCGGCTACCTGAACTCTCACAAATGCCGTTGATGCCGTGCTGGGCGAGAGAGCCTTCTGCAACCGGCTGAATAGTGTCTTGATCTCATTCTGGCCAGTTAGAAAGACGAGAATGCCACCATGCGGAAGTTTGCGGTGAGCTTTTAAAACTTTTCGGAAAGCCTCTTCAACGTAGTCACGGCGCGTACGCCGGGAGAAATGTACTGTAACAGGGTATTGGCGGCCTTCAGCCTGGACGAACGGCAGGATTCCGGACCGAAAGAGGTTGTCATTCTGTAAGAAATCGGAAACCCTCAAAGTTGCAGACATAATCACAAGTTTAAGAGGACGGATGATGCCATCCTCCAGGTCGGGTTTGGCACGCTGTTCTACAATCCTGCTCAGTATCCCAATGAGTACATCAGTATTGACGCTCCTTTCGTGGGCCTCATCAATGACGATCACAGAGTATTTCCTTAATGAGATATCCTGGGAGACCTCTCGGAGCAGGATGCCGTCCGTCATGAACTTGATGGCTGTTTTCGAAGACGTCGTGCTGTCAAATCTGATCTGATAAGAAACCTTCTCACTGTGTTCACCGAGCTCGTCGGCGACCCGCCTGGCCATACTTACAGCGGCCACTCGGCGAGGTTGCGTGATCCCAATCATACCAGGCGTAGGGCTTGCGGCATATCCATAGCCGGCTTCAAAAAGGAATTGAGGCACTTGAGTCGTCTTTCCACTACCTGTAGCACCCCAGATAATAGTGACGGGATTGTTATGAATAGCTTCCATGATTTTTTGCTCTTCTGCAAGGATAGGGAGGCCTAGTCGGGCATCCTGAACGACAGAAGACCGGGAAACATTGACGCTATATACCGTTCGAGAGTTCGTCGGAACACTATCAGCGGGTGATTGAGTCGTGAGTGCTGCGACTTGCTGGCCTACCGACAGCTTTTCAGGCGCGATAACCCCAGAACTAACATCGACCAGATGTTGAGGCGTGTAGTCAAGCGACCTGTTGATTTGTTGCGTTGCCCATGCCTTGAAGGCAGAGTTCCTGGGTTTGAGCCGGCCTCCAGACGCATCTGAAGCATCTGAGTCCTCATCATTGTCTTCCATTTCTGACGGAGAGTCGGTCCGATCATCGTCTGTGCTTTCTCCCTCTGTATCCTCTTCCTCCTCCTCTTCCTCCTCCTCTTCCTCCTCCTCCTCCTCCTCCAAATTTTTGTCAGAGTCCTCTGGCATCTGTTCAGATTCCGAGTCAAAGCCTTCCCATGGCAGCTGTTCAGGTTCTGACCCAGTCGGCTTTATCCTTTTCTTCTTCCGGACCTGCAGGACAGGTAGACCATCGGCTCCAAGAACAAGTGGCTGCTTTAAACCACTTCCCGTTTCGGCAACAGCTGCGCCATAGCCATTGGTGGCCACCAATGGATCCTGAACCGCAGCAACAAAGGTATCTGGATGTTCTCTCTCAAACGAGTCTTCGCTGTCCGCGTCTGAGTCTTTACGTTCCTGCGCGATGTCATGTCCAACCTGGCCCACATGCCTTTTCTTAATTGAATCGCCTCCGACGAAGTCCGCAAAATCCCTCTTTCCCAAGTGTTTTGAGCTCTGTAGCCGACTCGTATCGAACTTGCCCTGCGACAGCTTTCTGAGTAGCTCAAGATTCTCGTCCTTCTTCAGCTTAGTCTCAATGTACTTGTCTAACCTCTTTTGCTTCTTCCCTGAGATCTTACCCTGGCCAGATCGTAGCTCCTCTTTCAATTTCCGCCTCTTCTCGTCTCTCTCCGACTGGTTTTGTGGGAGGAGTTGTATTTGGTTAGTGTTGGCGGACACATTGTCGGTAGCTGCTTCACGTTGGCGTACCTTGTGCTTCCGTTGGCGGGGGACAAATTTCGGCATCTCTTCATCATAGGTTGAACCTGAGTTTCAGAAACTCAGCGCCGAAGAACTCGTAGGAATCTACGTACTCGCTCTGGTTGAAAGTCGAAACTCCAAAAAGTTCTGCCAAGGCGGTGTGCCGCCTCCGCAGCCAAGCCCTCAGATTTACTCAGCGGGCCCTGTCTTTAGCACAAGAGGAGAAGGTCTAAAAGAGAGATCGTCTTCTATCATCGCGGCAGGGTCTCGTGGAATGGGTCTGTCCCAAGATTACGGGATGGACGACGTCCTATCTGAAACGAATCTACCTTACCCTGCACAGACGAAGCAAGTAGCTGGAGAAATCAATGGCATAGTTACGAATGTTACGTCTATCTCATTCAGTGACAGGATTATGGTGACCATAACGCAAGCTGGTCGCCTTGCACAATGGGTATCTAAACGCCCCAGCCTCTAGTGTGTTTTTGTCTTTACGAAACTCACGAGACTTCTTCAGATCCATGTTCCTCTGTCCGCCGAAAACCCCACCCAAGCAGATGCGACCCCTCTACTCTCCTCCAGTGAAGACGCACTCCTACCTTCAACACGCTTTACACCAAGGTCACTCCTCGGAGCCGGAAATCCACAGCGAGAGATGATGGGGCAGTTGTACGCTTCGCAGATTGCGAGCGCCATTACCACCAAGAACCCAGAAGAGACACGAACCCTGGTTCTAGGGCTCGGCCTCGGCAAAGAAGCAGGAGTTGAGGCGGACAGAGAAACTTTCCTCAAGCTCGTTGAGCTAGTCCTGGAAATCATTTGAAAATTGGAATTGCTCAGGAATCTTCACCATCAACCGCGTCGATCAGGCATGGCTCTCTAGCATGCCATATCCTCCGTTTAGGTGCAACAAGTGAAAGGCCGCCACTCTGCATGGGCTGTTTCACCTTGGGTCGAATCTCCTCGACCGTCGCACCAACCTCAAAGTCGCCTTGGCAGAGCGCTATGATCCCGAGGTTAGCTTCTCGAATCTCCCCTGCCTCGAGCGGTGGATGTAAGGCGCGCTGAAGCATCCCTGTCCATGCAAAACGCTTGGAAAGGTCAAGTGCTATATTGTGTGACTGATTGCGAAGAGACGGCTGAAGGCGGAGCAAAACGTGGAGGCGGTCGGACGAATGATTACGGATGTAGGCTGTAAGCGTTGCGAATGTATTCGTCTGGAGAACAAAATGCGCCCGGCCGGTTTGCGTCACTGAGTCTTTCGCAATCCTTTCGTTTTCGGGCTGCGATGACTCCTTCAGTCTTCGGATGGAAAAGTTAATCTCAACCTCTTCAACCCTTATGGCGTCAATCATCCGTGCACTCAGTCTAATCCCTTTCCTCATGTTAATTTTCCCTTCGCGACCTGTCAAGTCCTCCCTCCACGTCCCACTTATGTATTTGAGCAACTCTTCCCGGTACCAGAACGTCTCCCGACTCGCAGCTTCGTTTTCCGCCGACAGTTTCGAAGCACTAACGACGAACTGACGTTGATTACCGATTAGAGGTATAGGAGCGTGGGGTTCTCGAATAAATAACCGCGGAAGTAGTAGCACCACTCGAGATACGTGGCTAGGTTGCAAAAGCTCATGCACAGTGTAAGCGCGTCGCCAGGGATCTGTAGGAGATGAGACTGTAGCCGGGCTTTCTCGGACTTGGATTGATATTGACAGTGGATTGGGCCAGACGTTTCGAAGGTCTAGGAGTAGAAGACAGTGGTCGCTACCGTGGGAACCGAGGCCGAGTCGAGATAGTAAAGGTATGAGTTGATCGTTATCGTATGGATGAGCCGTGTCTGTTGCTGACCGGGATCGCTGTTGCGGACTTGACTTCAACGAGTTCCCGTTCGTGGAACCTGTTTTGTTGGCGACACGCTGTTGGTTGCTCCAGGCAAAATCGCCAGTAAAGGGCAAGACGTTGCACCGAGGGATCTCAATTGCGGCGTTCACCGTCAGGGAAATTGGGTATCGAAGCTGGCGGGTATAAAATGTTTCTTTCATTTCTGAACGTGGCACGCCCACATGCGCGTAGTCCACTTGCATGACACCGCTCAAGAGGCCAGGCTTGCCGAAGATCTCAAATCTGAACGTAGAAGAGGAGCCGGGGGGGATTGACGCTTCCCTTTCTTCGCTATCCCCCGAGACCCATCTCAGTGACGGCGTAGCCGCAAGCTGTAGTTGAAGTTCATATAGTTCAGCTGGGGACAGTTCCCTTTCAGCAAGAGCATCTTGAAGCTGCGTTGTAGCCGAATCTTGGAAGGTGAACAAAAGGAGATCTGCAGATGCAGTAGTGGAAGCGTTGTGGAGAGTGATCTGAAACGACTTTGATTCTCCTTCCAGAAGCATGACTGCAGGTTGCAAAAGCGTCGAGGCTGTGACGGAAAGCATAGGCTGTGCATGGAGAACTGTGAGACACAGGATATCTGGCTCTGGGTCTTTGACAGAGACTGATGCGGGCTTGTCGGCCTGTTCAGGATCTCGAGAACCTGGGCTGCCTGTCGTAGATCGTTGCGGCTTCAACTTGATACTCGGCTCCGGGTGCCACTGTTTGCTGAAAATATGAAAGGTGCGCTCATGGCAATACCGAATTCTTGCCCTGCACCCAGTGATTCTCACTGTCCCATGGATGGCCGGTTTCCCTGACATGATAAACTTTTGGGAACAGTAGTGCCCGAGTACGATACTATGATCGGAGGCGGCAAACTGACAGCCTTCGCTAATCAGGGAGATGTGGTCGATCTCCACGTCAAATTCGAAAGGATTTTGGAGGATCACTGCAAAGTAGGCCATTTCTCCAGTTGTCAGGACCACATTTGTACGGGACTTTGCCTTCGTCTTCGCAAAGGAGCTGTATATGAATGGATCCTTTTTGATGGCAGTACTGGGTGTGGTTACGGCTGCGAGGTCTTGTGAAGAATGCATGATTAATCGAGAGCGCTCCGACGGATCCAGTGGCTCGATGCCGCGGATCAGGAAGTCGTCCCAATATTCTGCGAGGAGATAATTTTGGCCTAGTCGAGTAGCGGCTCCTATAGTCCGTTTTATGGTATTGAGCAGACGTGTCTGCTCCTCTTGCGACAGGGACGGGGGTCCGGATAGGTGTATGGGTGGCAACATAATGACGTTTCGGGCGGTGTGCAAGAGCTGTACTGTAAATGCCAGAATACCTTGAAGATCAGGAAGAGCCTCGCAGATGTTGATGCAATGCCTAAGAATCTCCATCTTCAGAGTTGGATCACCGAATATTCTTGAGTCGGCCCAGATTCGCATCTTCGTTCCAATTGCATGGACACCGGAATTCGAGTCTAACGCCAGTGGTTCGTCCTGGCCGTATGGCACACCATACATTTTTCCGACCAGTCTGAGCAGGGCTTTGATGCTATGATTCACACTGGAAGGAGCTCCTTTCGAGGCACCTTGTAACATTGGAAGTCCGGCTGAAGGATGTATCCCCATCTCTGCTGCCCCTACTTTCCTCGCTTCAACCAGGCCTGGAGTCATGGCAGATAAGACTTCCTTCAGAAAAAATGCTTGCTTTCGCCCTAGGCCAAGATGAGATAACAACGACGAAATGCCGATCAAGATCTCCAGAGACTCGTTCAGTGACGATTGTTCCGATAATGGTGGTATAGCTTCGAGGAGCAAGTTTGCTAGCTCCTCCTTGCGAAAGGCGACGTTCGAAGACGTGCCTATGGCCTGCTCGGCCTTGCCCAAGCTATTCTCCCGAAATAGCTCTCCCAGTAAATGCCGGTCGAATGGGGTCTTACTTGATGATGTCACGAAAAGCAGGCCGACTAGACGTACTTTCACCTCACAAATCAAGAGCTGAGGCAACTTCTCGGCGGTATATGCAATTGCTCTCGTATACATTGTCAAGATGGTTCGGATAACATCTGGAAACAATGAGATCAGATGCTGCATAGCTGTAGGAGGAATGTCAGAAGCTCCTCGAACGGGTGGAACCGATTCTTCATTGCTGGATGCGGGTGTATAAAAGGTGGGTCCTGCCTTCAAGCGCTGCTCAGCTGAAGAAAGACACACACTTGGTATCTCAAAGGGTACTTCCGCCCAAATTAACAGCAGCATGCACACCAAAAGGTGCTCCAGTCCGCGTGCATGCCAGAGATAATCAATATTGGCTTGTGCTACTGCAGCTCCTTCTGCGAGCGTCTTCAAGGCATCCGGCCACCTTCCTGCTTCTAGATACATTGCACCTTTGACCACAAGTGCTCGACCTCTGCGGACCGCAAGTCTCTGCGTTGAGGGTACAGATGCCGCGGAATCCATAATTGAGAATCGGTCACGGCTTTGGTCCCTGGACGACATTTCGGAATTGGTGTTTGATGATAGTGCCGTGGCTCCCGTCTGCGACAGACCGTTTGGCGTTCTACCATTGGCGGCGTTCGGGGAACCAGACAAGGGCGTAGACATCCGCTGTCGCGCACTAGCGGCAGAATCTTGTGCTCCATTTCGCCATACTTTTGATGCCACCACAGAAGGTGACTCGATTGTCTGGGGACCTTGAAGGCCATTTGCAAGATCGTGCAAGCCGTCTAAGAACAAGGCGCTTATGTCACACATTACAGTCTTCATGGCTGTCACCCGTGAGTTCCCAGGAGGAGGTACAAATATGACATCTTGGTCTTCTTGCAATTGACCTGTCATATCAAAAACCAATAGTCGATGAACAATGGCCCTTCTGTAATGCGGTTTCAAATCTTCCAACCGGACAAGTAGACTTTGTAAATTAGTCGACGCCGCAACATCTTCCAAATTGCTGTCCTCATGCTGGTTGTCATTGTCCTGCACCAGTGTGTCACCGTCCGCAAGAGCAAGCACTACCTGCGGCTCTCTATTCAGCTCAAATGGAAACGAATCGACCGCAGAACTTGGACGGTCCGACGTTGAAAAGCTGAACAGCAACCTTCCGGAGGGAAAGGCTTGCGGCGAGAAAGACTCGGATCCCGCGCTTGGACGAACGTCACCCAGTCGAACATCATATACCTCTTTTAGTCTCGAGACAAAATCCTCGAATCTCGATTTTCTGGTCCTGGCTGCTGGGAGGAGAAGCACGTTGACCTGAGCCGATGCGACAGGTGAGAGGATGTCGAATCCCATGCTAATACTGACGCATCAATCTCAGTCTGCTGCTAGCCCTGACGATGTGTGCGATATATTATTACGAGTGCATGAGGAGCTGCCATCTGCATGGCTTCCCGAACGGAGGCACACTACAGATTGGCACAGTGGCTGTAGTCCTAAAGGGATTTTGGACACTGTAAAAGCCGACCCATGGTTGGGTGCGGGTGCGGGGCGAAGGGGGGGAACATGAAATGAGTGGGCGAACTCCGCTAGCGAGGCTTTAGTTAATCACAGATGAAGCCCTCAGCAGGGCACTAAATCTTGTCTGCAGATCAGCCTGACTTGGGTTTTCCGCGAATTTGTACTGTTCGAGTCTGTCTGATCTGCTCATCGAGCGCCAAAATGAACACTTCGGGCGCATCTTAGTCCATAAGTCGATATGGATCCTTTGTCAATCGCGGCTGGTGCCTCCACTCTGGCAGCCTTCGGCCTTAAGGTAGCTAGAATCATTCTCTGCTTCAACGATCTACCGTCAGGGAACTGACCTGCCTGTCCTAGGTTTCCACACTCCTATATGGCTTCCTGACTGATTCCCACAACATCGACACGAACGTGAAGGCACTATGTGAAGAGGTGACCAACCTCTCGCGCATAGCAGATGCCATAAGCAAGAGTTGGAAGCAAGACACTCTGATTGCTGCCGCTGAGGCTGGCCCTCATGGCAATCTTTGGGCCAGTGTCAAGGCCGCGCTCGAAGACTGCCAGGGAACATTGGAGCAGCTGCTACGGAAACTCAATGAGGTCCAGAAGAGTAATTTTGTGGGACGAGGCATTCTGAGAAGGCCGGTCAAAAACATCAAGTTCAATATGAAGTCGAAAGATATCCTCACATTTCAGCAACGAATTCATTCACATTCTATTGCAATGCAGGGTGGGCTCCAAATGATTCATCTGTATGTGTTTTACAATCTTTCGTTGGCTAGTCTGACTGAGCACAACGCGAATCTAGCTGTCTACTTCTGTCGGGCAACTCGTCTCTGGAAGAAGTCGTTCGGGTTCTCTCTGGTCTTCAGGACCAGGTCTGTCAAATGGAATCGGCATTGCAAAGCCGCGACGATTCTCTGTCGCCAGACGAGCAACAGGAGGAGAATCGCATTGATCGCAATTTAAAACAGCTTGTCCGCGCCGCAAAGTCTTTACATTCTGATGCGAACACAGTTATCATTACAGGGGCGGGCTCGAGTGTTTGGGGAGGGAGCATTATGGGTGAACCATTAAGCCAGGATATATTCAATCAGATCGAGGCTTGGATCCCTCCCCCGAGCCACGAAGAACCTGAAAGGCAAGACGGACTGTCGCCGAGGCCCACCTCTCCTTCGCCAGCCATTTGGCCGGATTCTTCCGACTCGGAATCAGACATTGAAAAGGATATCATGAAAAAGTTCGAGGAGTTAGCCGCAGCAAAGTTTGCAACGAAAGATTACGAGAAGGCAGCGACTCTTCTTCGAAAATTGGTTGATTACAGTTTCCGAGATGGAAAATCACAGGAAGAAATCACTAAAATCGAGATCAAGCTCGCTTGTGTCTACAGCCTCCAAAGTAAATGGCAAGAAGCGGAGGCCATCACAGTACGGGCTACCGGTTCCGCAGGAAATGACGAAGTCGATAAGGTCCTCTTCCATGTTCTGCACGCTCTTGCCTTGCTATATCTTCAAGAGAATAATTTTGAATTGGCTAGAAAACATTGCAAAGGGGCAATCAAAGGCAAGAGAAAGCTCCTGGGAAGAACACACGCTTCGTCCTACGAATCAATCGCTCTTTTGGCTTGCATCTATGATGCCACTGGTGATTCAGCAGAAGCCGAGGGGTGTCGCAGCCTCCTTCCCGACGATTACTCCAAGGACGTGGACTTACAGCCTGTCAGTTACATGTCTGTGAACGTTCCGAGCATAGGTATCTCTTCGGCCGAGGCCGCAAATACGTCTGCTATCAGACCCTCCCCTATCACTCAAGGTGTGTTATTGGCGCAGAGTGATACAACAGTCAATCAGTCTGCCGTCCTTGATATTCCGAATTCTGAAACCAGCGCTCATCATTCAACTACACCGTCAATGAAAACTGCCGGAGTTATGGTCGAGCTTCCGGTGAGCCTAGCTGTGCAGAGAGATAGCGAAGTCTCTGTCGTAGATGTACCTTCTACCGAGACAACTTTGCCTGGACACAATTGGCTTGCTTCCCAAGCAGCTCATCCGCTTGATACTCCTCGTGAGGACGTTTCCAAACCCCAGATCATCGAGTCAACGTCAAAGGTAGGATTGGATAAGCAGCTTGATGCAGATCAGGAAACGTCAGCATGCACTACGCTTCCAGACCCGACCCTGGAAAGTAAGAAAAGTTCGACGAAGTGGGGAGGAAGAGAAATAACACAAACTGAAAGACACATGACACGTGTCCTTGTTCTCGTAAAGCATCTGCTTGAAACACTGACCCGATGGTCGCAAGGGCAAGCAGATGCGGACGAGGTTTCCGATATATATGTGCGTCTGGGTAATGAGTTCAACCTTCTTTGTAGATACCTCACATCGCTCGGTATTGAAACAAGCGACTTGGGGCCAGTACCTGATGCGCTTCGGACCATCCTGGAAGAGACTCTGGAACAGCCTGCTTCGCGTCAAAGTTTGGACAGGTATCTTCCTGGAGTCCGAGATGTGGTTATCCCTCTTCTACAAGGACTAATGAGAAAGAAAAGGCTGCTGGATGGTCACACTAGGAAAGACAATAGCTCAGACAGCAGCGCAAGGTCTGCGGGCAACGAGACTAAATCGTTAGATACACAGGAAAGTATTCCGTGACGGGAGGTACAGTCAAGCGCTAAAGAAAGGGTTGCATCCGGCGCCGTGGTTCCTGATTACGGGTCTGATGACACCTCCGCTACTTTGAACGACGGGCTGAGATACCCGGCGTCCAAATCCCGCGAATTCAAAAGATGGCCCCGGGCCCAAAAATCATCCACATTTAGAAGCATTTTGCCTACCCAAACCCGGTAGGGTTTCAGTCATTGAACAACATTTCATCGAACCAATCCATAAACGAGGGTGGAACAACTTACCTGCACAAGCAAAAAGACAGATGCTTGCATATCCTCCTGCAAAGAAGTGGAGTCTAGTTCACCAAGATAAATTAACAGAATGGCATGCCCAGCAGAAGAGGCCACTGATAGCCCAGGACATGAAGGAGTACGTCAACCAGGTAGTGGACAATACAATCACGACAAAGCGATTGGTGAGCCTGGCAGTATGTCTCAGGGCTCAGGCCGTTGCTTGGGTCAAACAATTCATCGAGGCGCAGGGCCATGCTGCTCTAACGGAACTACTCACGAAAGTACACGTGCAACAAACAAATAATTCGGCGCATACCTCTGTACCTACTCCCGACTACGGAGATTCCAATCGAGAATATGATATTGTCAAATGTCTCAAAGCGTTGATGCACAAACAAATATGGTGCCGGCGTCGCTTTGGAGCACGAGCAGCTGCACACCGCACTGGTAACGTGTCCGACCTCGCGTCGCATCGCCACAAGGAAGCTGACTAGCGAGCTACTCGTCTTTCTTTGTCATTGGAACGATCGACAAGGCCACTCGAAAGTGCTCTACGCAATCGATCATGTTATGCGGGACCGACTAGAAAATGGGCGTTTCGATTCTTCGATGCGTGCGGTTGAAATGTCAATTGGTTATCGTGGCAATATGGGCAGCCATCCTGGCGTCAGCAACCCGGAATTCCTTCTCAAGGAATACGTCATCTCAACACTTTTTCTGACTAATATGATAGTGGATGCACCAGAGGAGGACTTACAGCTACGATGTCATATTAGGGTGCAGCTCGTTTCCTGCGGGATCAAGCGGATACTGTTCAAAATGGAGGCCTTCAACTACGACGTCATTGACAAGCAGATCGAGAAGTTCATAGAGAGTGAAGCAGTTGACAAGGAGGAGTTACTTGGAGAAGAAACAGATGGTGGGCACAGTTAATGACTGCTAAACGCAGATCTGAATGCCATTACGTCTAAAGCTCAAATATCTAGAACTCTAGACAACTTCTTCTTGACAACGCTGCATGATGCTACCGGCAGGATACGAAGGTCGAGTTGCACCACCACAGGGAAAGATGTTAAGAAAGCAAGGGGGAAAATCTGTAAGGGAATGACAAAGTGAGTGCTTCGGTAGAGCATCGACCCTATCTCGTGCGGGCGAGTTACCATTTCTCGCCATTTGGTTTCCCAAGTCATGCTTCCAGCTCCGTACGGGACCGAGGACCACAGCCGAACGGCAACATAGTGGTCACGACCCGCATGGGCGACAAGGAGTGGATACGCTTATGGCAATATGCGACGAAGTCACGATCGTGAACATTCCTCCTCAACAGACGATCTCCCAAAGTGAGTCTATGAAGGCACATGCGCTATGGAAGAGCCTTCACAACCGGCTCAATGCCTCCGTGGTTGGTATTCTGCCATCCAGCTCACCCGAAAGTGGGGCACTTCGAGAGAGTAACGGTGTAGGGTGACAAGTACACCTGGAAATTGTGATCCCTCGGTTACCAGCGGGGGCTAATAGCAAGAAGCGACGTATCTCTGAGTCGATTGTTGACTCAGCTGGAGGGAAAGCAGAAAACGCTAACCTACCTGCGACTAAAGTTCGACAACCTGCAACCGATGTGAAGAGGCAGGCTAATAATACCATTGAGATCCCATCCCTTGCCGGTTGATTGGTGGACTTGGGGAGGAGATCCGTTCTCCTTTGATGTACGATGGCCCGAATTTGTCTTCGGCCTTTCAGAGAACAATGACTCCCGAACTGCCGGGAGATCAACCCAAGAAATGACCCAGAGGCAGATCTCCCAGATCCCGCAATAAAGAGTTGAAGTTGAGAAGTGTCCCAAGAGGAGAGGATGGCCTAGGCACGGGAAGCACGGATAAAACAATGGAGGTTAAGATTCGGATCAATTAGTCCTATATACAATCGCCCAAAGCTGACCTCACAAAGTGCCAGTTCCGTTGCCAGCCCTGAGCACTGGCTGTTTTAACCTGACCCATGAGTTAAGACATCCTGAGGAGTGGCTGTGCGGTCGTGCTCCACTCTTTCCCGTGCCTGAGCAACCGCCCTGCGTCTTGTAGGATCCCAGATTCCGGCCCCTGATCAGCCAGGACGGCCTCTTTCCGGATGACTTCTCCCTGGCAGGATCTAGTCCTGGGTTCCCTGTTCCAACCTATGAGACCCCTCGCCTGAGTGGATATTGAGCAGCCCCGGCATAGCCATCACCTCAGGATCAGGTGGCTGGCAAGGGCGACTCGACAGTTTAAAGGGCCTAGTTTGGGGCCTTGCGGGCTTGGCCGCTGCAGTCACAAGTCATGTTTCTGACTCCATCTACTGTGTAACCAGACATCACTGGACGTAGCGCATTTTACTAGACAATGCTACTCACATGCATCGGCTTGACTGAGTGAAGGATTTCTATAGATGCTACTTTAGTGAGACGCCATCTGAAGAAATGATCCAGGGAGATCCTTGGAATCAAGAAACATGTAAAGGTAGCCGTGAGCACGCTGAGGTTGGGGCCTGAGCACCCGAAGCATGGCCCACAACTGGGCCCCTTTCAGACGAAGGGGTTCCGAGTTGTGAGCCTTTCGTATGCTCGGAAAGGCCAGTTCAGTGCTCCCCTGTTCGGTTGTTATTGCCAAAGCCACAATTTCGGCCAAGCTTGCTACCTAGAGTTCAGGCTCAACGCCTTCGATTTACCGGCCATCTCCACATCACAAAAAGCCAGGGGTCCTCTCCAGTTAAGCCATAATACTCTGGGCAGTGCACGGTTTTCTTGACCTCAACGAGCGTAAGATACCGCATCGTGTAGGAACAGAAAATTCGGGCCTCTGGTTTCAGCGGGGCAGGCGTTCGCAAGCAGGAGCTCGCTTTGCGTCTCCGCGCTTCTCAAGGTCGAATTATCAATTCAGTTACCTCTGAAATGCAGCTGTCGAGAGTCGACTGACCGCATTTCATTTTCATTCTAGCAAAATAAGCAATATATTGATGCTACCTAATCACTCATCCCTTGATCAACTTGTCCTCTTTCCTTTTCTTATGCTCTTCCTTGATGGCATCAAATTTCGCCTGTTCATTGTCCCTGATGCCAGCCGGAAAGAAAGTCCCAACCATATTCCACCCCACCTTTTCATACATCCGCTCGACCTCCAGCAGCACATCCATCACCTTTGGACTCCCAATCACCCCCTTGAAATCCAACGGCACCCCTAACGCCTCTGGCTTTCGGGTCCATCCCGCGACAAAGATATTTTGCAGCATCCCGATCCCGCCTACTGCGAGCAAATACCAGGCATCATACACCAGCGCCGAGCTAGTAATCAGCAATAAAACCCACATGATCCCCAGCAGTGCGGTAATCACCCGAGAGGACACAGTGATATGCGGAGCATCAACGTTCGCAAAACCCGTGGCTAGATCCTCGAGATCTAGCCCTCGTCCCTTGCTGTCTATCACGATTGCATGTTGCGCGCCGTTGCCCCGTGTCAGAACGAAGACTTTCTCCTTGCCCTGAAGTTCGCGACATGCCCATTTCTCGACCCTCCATTGCGTGATCGATCCCATGGCTAGACAGAGTGCTAGCGCGGCGCAGGTGATCAGCAGCACGCCCCAGTCCCCGTATAGTCCGCAAGGTATCGCGGCGACGCCAGTTTGGATGATCGAGACGACGATCCCAGACCAGAAGAGGATGTCCTTTCCCGGCTTTCCGGCGGGTTTTGTGGCGCTGTGTTCCCAGAAGCTAACCACTAAACCGGCTTGTTGACGTTCTTCCACGGTTTTTCGGAGGTGAGGGGGCTTCTCCATTTCACGTTTGAGGTCGAAGTCTCGGGCGGAGGCGATGACTTCTTGGGTTTTGAGCTTGACGGGCTCGAGCATCCAATAGTGGTAGTCGCGCATCATGCGGCCGAGAACCCAAGAGCCATTGTCACGAACGGAGCCGTTTTTCCCGTTGATGAGGCAGCAGTCTGTGTCGGCATCGGGCATTAGTTTATGCTCGCCAATGGCGGAGGTGATGGCTGAAGTTGCGTAAGATACCCATCCTAAGGAACATCAGCACCCGCAAACATCGACATTGCAGAAGGATAGAGTGCAAACCGTACCGAAAGAAAATGCGACGGGAGTCAGTTTGCCACCAGCGAGCTGAGCGAGTGCGCGGGCGACAACATCGCCGCCGAGGAGCAGGAGAATAGTGAAGGCGTAATTGGAAGGATTTGTCCACTCATTGCGGAACCAGGTCGATGGGGCACTTGCGTCGAAGGGGCGGCCAGGAATGGGACTCATTTTGTGAGGTTGTCCTTGTGCTCATGAACAGGGTTGAGACATATTTCGAGCGACTTAGAAGTATTCAAGAGGAAGCTGCCAACGTAAAGAAAGATGAAAGAAGTGCCTGAAGCGTTTCCGCAAGACACTGTGGAAATGCTTATCAAGGAGGGGCGGCGTTGCGGGGGAAACTACGGTGACCAGTAAAATCCCCACGCTCCATAGCTTCTTTTTCGTACCCGTCAAAAGCGCTAGCCTTGGTTGGCTGATCAAAAGATCTTCGTCTTTGTAGCTGGCTAGTTAAAAATGTAGGAGGTTATCTAAGGGGAGCGAGACTGCTTTGGTCGTTCATCAGCCCTTCAGCTGAAAGCCTCGACATTTGCAAAATGCAATGGCGTCTGACCAGGATGAGTGTGCACGAGAGCGGCTGCTGGGCAATTGAGGATGTGAATTGGGGTCTACGCGTACGAGAACCCCGCGCCATCCATGCTAGCTGTCTCTACGCTCATCCAAATGCCTCATATCAATCGTGGTCCCGAAAATGTCGTGACTTGGGCTCTAGTCTCTGAGCAAGCAAGTTAGTGTCTCTAATCGATGCAGCGAACTGATTCATCCTTGCGTGTGCGCCAAAGCAATGGTAGTCAGTCGCTTTCCTAGGGAGGGGGGATATGCAAGGAAGGGCGGATTGACCTTGTTTGGACTAAAGCTTGACAGTGTTTGACTAAAATTTGACAATTGTCCTGGGGGGAGCACAGTTCGCTGAACCGTGTTCGGCGAAGCGGATTCTACATTCCAATAATGATAGCAAGCTAATTCCTCCTCCGAGCTTAGATGCATACTCCCCTAGGTGAAGCTGAATTTCATTTTCGTCTATTACTCCGTCGAAGCTTTTTGCATCGTGTTGAGCATCTATTGGCTGTCGTCCTGAGAGCGTGTGCAGGTGATCAGCTTGTTTCAGCAACAAATGCGAAGAGATGACGTTTTTCGACGCATGGGCGGGGCACCACCGAATCCGCTATCATGCTCTTTGAGAAATGGATATGAAGAGGTAGGAAGCTACGGAACGGGGTACCACGGATGAGACTTGAAAATACTGCGAACATTTCGATACAATCAAACAGAGGCAGTAAATCGTCATGCGTGGCATCTCGAAGTGGTGAGCATCGTCAATGAGGTGATCAAGGGTGTATGTACTTTCGGCAACGCTGAAGAACACGGATTGCAATCTAAGGCCGGTGCAAGATCAGGATAAATTTCGCTCTTGTCTGAGCGTCTTGTTGATTTTCTTTGGCAGAAGAGCTCCAGACACCCGCATCCAGTCACTTCTTCAACATGAATCACCTCGTCCTACCTGAAGGTGTGAAACCATGGATCATGGTGGCGTACGAGGCCGAGGAGCAATTCCATTACGAGAAAGACCGCGGGGATTTCTTTGAATTCCCAAAAACAAGAGGATGGCGGGACGACGAGGTATGGGCTCAACCCAAACAAAGTGAGAACCTCCTTGGAGGAATCGTTGAGGGTGAAGAAGACAAAACGCGTCCACCAGCAGAAATCGAGACGTTCTTTCAGACCTGGCTCTTCTTTGGCCTCATCATCGAGGTGTTCGCACTCAGCGATATCCATGTGACGACTCAAGATTTTCTGGCTCCATCTACTTTGAGAGTCGTCCACAAGCCACAGAAGGCCCACCTGGTTACAACTGCCAAGCTGCCGTCCCTGATAGTGCAATGGAGGCAGAAACATTCGAGGGACAGCAACATCCTCGACAAAGCAATGAAGCTCATCGACTACGTGGGCAAGATAGTGGATTATCACTGTGCGAACGGGAAAGACCATCGATCCGTTCACCAATACGGCAAGGTTCTATGGCCTCTCAAGGATGAGACAACTACCTCTATCATAGCTGTCGCAGCTACGCTCCGGAAGGCCGCCCGTCAGATCTACAATGTGGCCGGCAAAGAGGAGAGATGGCCTGTTACCAACTCCAACATTCTTTACCTCCGCATCCAGCGAAAATGGTGCAAGTCGGATGCTGCAAAGATCATGGAAGACTTCGATATCGATGGTCAATACTATATTGCCGCCGCTGAGAGTCATTCGCTCGAATCACTTGACAGCCATTATGCCTGCACTGATCACTCGTGCGAGGCCAAGATCAACGACGGAACTTACATCATCAAACATTCCGACGGATGCGAAGCACAAGATGACTACGAGCCCGAACCAAAGTTCGTAGGACATCTCGATCCAGACTATGGTAAAAGTCCGACTTCTGTCAGAGACGCGATCAAGAATATCCTGGATGCCGGACATCTGCCTGTCCTGAGATGGGACCACGAACACAGGGGACTTATCACGTACGGACACGATAAATATGCCTACTCTGAGGAAGGTTCCAAAACACCGCCATATGTTGCTATCTCTCACGTGTAAGTATGCTCTGTGGTTTTACTACAGCTTTGTAAGATCGCTAATCTTTACCGGCAGATGGGCAGACGGAATGGGAAATCCTTTCGACAACTCGCTGCCATACTGCCAATTAGAGAGAATTCAACGACTGGTCGAAGACCTATGCGCGAACCACTTGCCGAAAAAGAAGACTCACGAAAGCCCAGGTTTCTGGATGGATACGATCTGTTGCATAGTCGGTCTTGACGAGGAAAGCAGGATGTACAAGGACAAGAGCATCAAATCAATGCGGGAAATCTACCAAGACTGTGTTGCGGTGTTGGTTATCGATCCGTGGCTTGCGTCGATCCCCTCGACAGCTCCAGTCAGTGAAATCGCCTGCAGAATATACGCCTCTGGATGGTCTCGCCGCCTTTGGACGCATCAAGAAGGCTTCCTGGGAAGAGACGTCTTCTATCAGTTCCAAGATAGGCCTCTCAGCTTCAATGAGGTGGACGAGCTAACGAAAGAGTATGAGAGAAAGATGGCAGTCAAAGGCTATCCTATCACATTCCCTTACACTGCGTCCAGCAAGACGAGCTTCTACTACACGGGCATCAAGAATATTATTGAGAATATTCGCGAAGGGCGGTTTTCAAAAGATGATAGGTGGATCATCTACAAACATCTAGCTGAATCGCTTGGACACCGATCAACAACCAACGTTGACGACGAGCTGCTATGTGTGGCTTCTGTCATCGGTCTCGATGTCGGAGATTACATAAAACACAAGAGCGAAAAAAAGAGCCGAGAGCATACGGCAGAGCTACGAATGCAAGCGTTCCTAGAAGAGCTTGGTCGTTTTCATCAGGGAATCATCTTTAACAACTATCGCCGTCTCACGACCCCGGGTTTCCGTTGGGCTCCGGTGTCCTTGCTAGGACACAGAACTTCAGGGTTGGGAGATATCGAGGGGTCGAAAGACTCCAGGATCGAAGATTACAGTTCACAGCCTATGAACGACAAACACGTCGAACTCGAATCCCTGGGCGTGAAGATCAATCTCACCAAATACATGACCAAGAGCCTCGGTCTGAATGAGCACGTCGTGTCTATCGTCCTGAACAACAAATCCGTGAAACTCCCCACCATTGGCCTGCCTGTTGACTATCCAGGCTATACAGTCAAGTTCCAGAAAGGCTCAGGCTTGACCATCGATATGGCCGAAAGGAGGTTTGTCCTCAAGTATTCGCCCATCCAAAGCGCTGTATCGGCTTTCACAGCACCGTCACTGCCCAAAGCACCTTCATTTGGGAAAGTACCCACAATCAAAGGACTCCGTGGCTTAGGGAAAGGGACAGAACAGGTTGCTCAGCAAGTCGAGAAAGCTCCAGTCGTCACCGATGTCGCTGAAGTTGTATCATATCGCTACGTTGTCTACGTCGCGGAAAATGATGTGAAATGGGAATATGACAGAGCCTACGCCATCATCCTCCAGAAACCGCTCGGAGATAGCGGCCATCGGGAGTTTCTCGCTATGATTGGCCTCAACTCTATCGGACCCGGCTCAAGGACGTTTGTACAATCTCTGTGTTCCGCGGTTGTGCGTGCTGTGAAACCAAACGATTCTTACAAAGTCACCGCTGGACTCGACGTTGTTGATGTGGGTAAACCTAAGAATAATTGGGTGGTCACGTAAATCTGTTCACAAGAAGACAGAAATCCACCAAGTAGGACAAGTCAGCGTTCGAAAACATCATGCAGGGCGACAGGAAGGACAGAAGACGGGAGAAACTCAGAGCAAGCCGTTGGTAAAGTTGCATTTAGTCGACAGTGCAGATTATGTAAGACTAGAAGCCGGAACGCTGAGAAAGTGATTACTTCTGATTTTGTAACGTCGTCTTGGATACAGCCGCACGGCCTTCGCTTGTGAACCCAAAGATTGGCTTGGTTACGATTATGCAGCTCTGAACAAGGAACAAACTTGAGATGTGAAGCAGGATCAGAAGGTACCATTAAGTACATTAGGCTAGGCAAGGCAGTCTCTCTGAAATTGTTACAAAGATGCCTCAGGGGACAATGGTGCTTCCATGCCTCGTGCTAGAATCTCCGAGTAGACTTTGGCGATGATGTTAGGTTTTAAGCGGATATCAACATTAACTCTCTCGAGTGTCAGATGGAACTTTTCCTAAATGGTGAACGAGCTTCTTCGCCTTGATAGAAGCCCGGGACCAAGTCGGAGCAACGAAAGCACGCTATTCTCTAAGGGCATTGTAAGATACCGATGGGTGGTGTCTTGAGTGGGGATCAAAACTTTCATCGAGACCTTTCGAGCTTCTCCTTCCCCCCTCCCACCCGAGTTGGGTTGGAAGGTCGATATTGCCCACTCTGGGGGGCTAGGGCCACATGCAGGTGGCACTGAAGTCTGTGTCAAGTCAAGTGAGCCAGTAGGCCCATTGTTCAGTGCGCGCTAGGATACATTATCTAGGTGCCTTATAGCCTTGACACGTAAACCCTCCGCGAGAACAATTATTTGCCAACACCCGGAATGGATCAAAGTCGCCAAAGGCGTATTTGAAACCTAGCGTAAAATCGTGTTCTGATATTTCACAAGCAGATCACCAGTTGTGCATACCAATCAGCACATTATCTGTTTCAAACGACCCTTACTTATCGAAATTGAGGGTGCCTCGACTGTGCTTCCACGGCTCACAAGGTCATCGAAGAAACTTAATGCAAGCCCTGCCTCCAGTGACGAAAAGAATAATACGGCTTGGCAGACCGTATGTTGACGTATCGAGCACGAGGTTAACTCCGATGTGAGGCGAACGCGCCGAGTCTCTAGTTTTAATTTTGCTCGACATCTTTCACTGTCCCACTTCTAATTCTCTCTTTGGTGCACTCTTGTGACTTTTGCATTGTGTTTACCGAAATAGACTTCCATAGGCTTCGTCCACCTTCTTTGCCACCTGCGATACGCGCCGCGCACTGCCCATACGACACCACTCGTCTGCCTACGTACATTTGCATAGACTTATTCTGTTCCGCAGCCTCATCCTACGATCATGACGCCCTCGAGCAGTGGAAACGCAGGGTAAAGTGTATTTTTTCTCCTGCCTTCTGCGTTATTTGACCCAACAACATGGCGCGCCCTGTCGACTACAACGCCCTCAAGGCTAGGACGCTAGGATCTGGGACTGACGAGGAAGCTGTGACTGTCAATACGCGAGCTCTCATTGATAAGGTCCTTGCAAGATACTCTGGCGAATGGACAGTGCTCAGAGAACTGCTACAAAACGCTGCAGATGCTACGGCCACTCGAGTCACCATCAAGTTCGACACCATACCTTCCTCGACAATCCCAGTCCCCCAGGACGCTACGCCCTCGAACCTACTCAAACATACCATTTCAAACCATACTCTGAAGCGCCTTGTGATAAGCAATAATGGACAGGCCTTTAATGACAACGACTGGTCGAGGCTGAAACGAATAGCGGAAGGAAATCCAGATGAAACAAAGATCGGGGCGTTTGGTGTGGGCTTCTACTCAGTCTTTGCCGAATGCGAAGAACCCTTTGTATCCTCCGGCAGGGAGGCCATGGCGTTTTACTGGAAAGGCAACTCTCTTTTCACTCGACGACTGCAGCTATCGGCACACGACTCAGATCCAGACACGAGCTTCGTTCTAGACTACCGAAATACAACCTCTCCAGTGCCCGCTTTGCTGCCACTTGCGCAATTTCTGGCAAGCAGTCTGACTTTTGTGGGCATTGAGACCATAGACCTCTGGATAGATGACTGGAACATCGTTACATTTTCGAAGAAGACCGCTCCTAGCCAAGAAATCTCAATTCCAAAGGACGTTGAAACTAAGACTGGTGAGGGGCTCATGAAAATTACAAATTTGTTTAGGGAAGTGGCACAGATCGATGGCAAATGGATGAGCATAGTTGGCTGGAAACCACCACGCTCAACAGCTTCGAGGCTCGAGAGCTCAAGGGGAGTTGACAATGCTCCATCTCTCCGGAACTTCTTTTCACGCTTAGCTGGCGGGTCGGGATACTCGTCAAGAGACGACTTGTCGTCTCGGGTCAATCGACACGAGTCCGAAGTGGCCGATGAAGACTGGACCACTCAATCTTCCAAGACGATCTTTCTACATGTGAATACAGCCACTATCCGGACTTCAACTAGTTCGAGTTTCAACCAGGAACTAGAGAGAGCCACCAAAAAGCCGCCTCCCAAAACCACCAGACTCGCCGTTCTCACATCACCTTACATAGCAGATATTTCGCCGCAGTCGCTGACAGGCTCATCACCACCCGCCGATGTTTTTGGTACTATGCTTCCAACCAAAAATGGGAGGATCTTCATCGGATTCCCTACACATCAAACAACAGGTTTGAGCGCACACATTTCGGCCCCATCAGTAATACCTACAGTAGAGAGAGAAAGTATCGATTTGAATGCCCGCTGGGTTCGCACTTGGAATATCGAGATGCTTCGCGCGGCTGGTATTGTCTGTCGAATTGCGTGGTCAGCCGAGATGACCGACCTGAAAGACCGGATACAGAGAGACCTCGCAAAGACAGGAAAATCCAAGATCCGACTGGAGAACATCACACCTGTCCTTCCGGAAGGTGTTACGACTTCGAAGAATTTCACGTTTCGCGAGTCTACTCCCTCCGCTCAAACAGGTCAAATCCTTGAGGACGCTTTTTGGACGTGCAGCAATAACGCTTCCATCGATGTGCTATCGACATGCGGCGTGCTTCCAACACACGAGGTCCGTATCGCTCCAAAGGACCTGAGCTTCATGGAAGGTATTCCGGTGATACCTGACCAGCTCATGTCCGAAGCAAAACCCTTTGTGGACAAACTCGTCGAATATGGGTTGATCACAGAAATAACTGTATCTGATATCAAGAAGGCTCTCGAAGTCAGCGCGCTCACCTCAAAGCAGGTTGGTGAGTTCCTTGCTTGGATTGGGAACCAATATTCGAAAGGCCAGCTGGACAGGGCCACTATCAAGAACCTGCTAGCCGTAGCAGTGGTGAATGACGAATCAAGTGACGGATCCCCAAGTCGCGTTCTCGTCTTGGGCAGTATTCAGTGCTTCATGAACCCTGCCCGCATACCAATCGATTTACCGGTGCCGCCTTCTGTAATGCCCTTCAGATTAACGAAGAATCTGTCAAAGGTCGACCTCGAAGCGCTGGGATGGCAAGAGCTTCAAATTGTGCCTTGGTTGCGCTGGCTTCTTGATGAGGCCGGCAATAGGAATGTGCTGGAATCTGCGCAAGATATCACGCAAAGCCCTGCATTCTCTGCCCAGGTTCTACCTGTCCTATCTAGGCAGTGGGAGAGCCTCAGCCAGTCCTCGAGAGCGACGATCGTGGAGCTCCTCTCTGCACAAACCATAATCCCGACCAAATTCGGAATGAGGAGACCGCAAGAGGCATACTTCCCTAGCGTTAGGCTCTTCGATGACTTGCCTGTCGTCACCGGCCTTAATGGTGTCAAGGACAAGATTCTCCTGGCTTTGGGTGTCCGCAAAACTGTCGAACTTGGCGTTGTCTTTGATCGATTGCTGACCGAAAAGCCTGCTGCTGGTGCCAACAATAAGCCCCGCTGGAGTCATGTTGATTTGATCTCTTATCTTGCCTCAGTTCAGGATGACATCCCCGCAGCAGATATTCAGAAGCTGAAGAGCACTCCAATCTGCCCAAAAGAGCTCAAGAATGACCCACAAGGTCAATCTGACAAGCGCTACAAAGTCTCGGAACTATTCGTTCCAAAGCCAGCCCTTAGAGAGCTAGGGTTACCTCTAATTGAGTGGCCAAGTAACTTTCGCGATAGCAGTGGTGAGGGCAGATTCCTTTACATGCTCGGTCTTCGAAGTGCGCCTACGGTAACGGAACTTATCAGCATCATGGCCAGAGCTGCAGCAAACGGAAACCTTCTGCTCCAAGACAAAGCAATGACCTACTTCCTTACAAATCATCACGCTAATGGTTACACATCTTTCGAATACTCAAAGGTAGTTGTCCCTTTCTTGCCTCTAGAGGGCAATTCCATAAAGCTGAGCACACCTTCCCACTGCTTTGTTGACGGTGGTGTCGCATTGCTGGGGTTTGACATCTTGAGAAGAGACCTACAGCCTCACGCCACGAAATTTGGAGTCAGAACTCACCCTGACATGGACCAATGCATCAGAATACTTCTCGAGCGGCCGCCCAAATCACACCGAGACGCTCGGGCGATGTTTACCTACTTCGCGGGACGCCTCAGTGAGATCAATTCCTCAACCATCCCTCGCCTAAGCGACGCGAAATTCGTACCTATTTTCTCGGAGCCGCCAGCGTCACCTGCGGTTGTCTCTGAGAAAGTCAAGAAACCCAAATTCATTTCTCCAAAGAACTGCTTCCTTGGTGATAGTGACACGTACGGAGAGATCTTCAACTTTGTGGATTTTGGCCAGGAAGCAAACGCATTTCTATTGAAATGTGGATCAAAGCATGAGCCAACGAAATTGGAAGTCGCCCAAATATTAGTCAAGGAACCCGCTCGAATATCGACAACCTTCCGTAACCCGGAGAAGTACTTGAATCTTCTTCGAAGTCTTGCGGAGAGCATCTCAACGCTGAAAAAGAACAAAGAACTTTTCAGAGACATGAAGACCGCACCTTTTCTCTTGGCAAGCAAGGAACTCCCAGCGACGCACTCTTTCTCCGAGAAAACCACACATGGGCGCATCGAAGAGATTGAAGATCTTGACGAGGAAGAATCACAAGGAATCAGGGAATGGCAGTTGGCAAGTGCACAAGATGCCATCATTATCGATGACTACGTGAGCTACAATCTGTTCAAGAACAGTATATTGGCTGCTCCCCAAGAAGACACTCTCGAAGACTTTTACTACAGCCTCGGCGCTCCCCTCCTAAGTACACTAGTTGATGAGGCTGCTCGACATGGCCCCGTGCTGAAGGATCAGAAAGCTGCCATTCGACTACAAAGACAAATCTACGAACGTTCTCGTCTGTTTTTGCACGAACAGCCCCCTGACATGATCAAGCATGATACCAAATGGTTGGAGAAGAACCTCAGTGTGCAAGCAGTCTCGTCCATCAGTCTCAGGCGCTCTCTCAAAGGCAGAGATGTTTCGCATGTAGAGAAGCGAAGTGCAGTGGTCACTCAAGTTAACAGAGAGTACACACTCTGGATCGTTGGAGATAAGACCGACTTGTATCAAGTCAGCCAGGCCTTGGTCCATCTGCTACTCACCCGGCCCAAAGTGCACTCAGCATTGACCTTGGAGATGCTATTGAAAACAGACTTGCTGGATCTCCGAGCTCGCGGTTTCAACGTCTCTAGGATCCTCCGACAAAAGGCTGCCGAAGCACGTATGGCTGAGAACCTCCGGCAGCAGCAGCTAGAAGAAGAGCAGAAGCGGATCAAGGAGCAAGAGGAAGCTTGGAAAGAGTCTCAAGAGCGCGCTACAAAGGAACGAGCTCAGCGTCCCGAAATTCCAGGCAATTTCCCTGACTCACCAGACAGCAAGGGTGGTGCAGGTCTCACCAACAGCCACGACGACTCTAGCGAGCTCATCCCCCGTCCTCCACGAAACCTCTTATCAAACCTGAGCAAGCAATTCGGCTTCGGTGACGGTCGAGCCAGCAGAAACCTCTCCTCCTTCCTCGGAAACTCCACTCCCGCCTCCACATCATCGGCTTTACCGAATGGAACTGAGCAAGAACCACCACCGCCATACTCCCAGCAGGGACCTGGCGGAAAGCAAAAGCAGATCGACGGTAGCCAAACTATAACGGCGCCCCACCAACTCCAAGAAAACCTCCTGTCCGCCATCAAGAAGTCCCGGCCCCACAACTCAAGTGCCCTCTACTCGCGCGGTGAAACCAACACCGTTTCCGAGACTGCCTCCTACTGCGACGAACATCCGTCACATGACCTCGCGTTCGTTGCGGACCTCCAGCACGGGATCCAGATGTTCCTCTCGCCCACCTCCATCGCAAACTCCACATCCACCTCTTTCCTCTCCCAGCACGCGACCGCACTGACCGCATTCGCGAACCTGCTTAAAGACGTCGCGGGCATCTTCGCGCTCGACGTGCGGAGCGTGAACGTCTTTTTCGACGAGCGTGGGAAGACGATCGCGTTCAATCGCAACGGGAGCGTATTTTGCAACTATTTGTATTTCCAGCAGTTGCATGAGAATAGAATGATGATGATGCAGCCAGAACGAGGAGATCGGCAGGCACAAAGTGCATTAGGCCAAGCAAGGGCGGATGCATTGGTGTACTGGTGGGTCATTTTGTGTCATGAGCTGGCACACAATCTGGTCGCAGACCATAGCTCAAATCATAGCTACTACACCGAGGGATTTGTGGCGCAGTATTTTGGGAGAGTAATGGCAAAGGTGGCGGAGATGATTGGTGTGAATGTGACCGCCATCGCGAATTGAACCGGAGAAACGGAGCGGGTTCGGCGCCAATAAATCATTGCATGGAGCTCTTTCAATGTCGCATTGCAATAGCATGGTGTACGATAGAAGAGAAACATAGGGCGTTCAGGGGAAGCATGAAGACCGATTCAGCACAGGTTATTACGCCTTGGACGGCTTCGAATAGAGCAGAGTGGAATAGACGAACCCTGCTCGGGTTACAAGACAGTCACAGCCATTGGCGAGAGCATGACAACGCGATTGTTTCGCATCTAGATACTTATCTATCCTTCATATCTCAACATCCAGACATGATGATGCCCCACATGTGTGCCCATGTAGACGTGTACAACTCACATGATTTCTCTTCATTGCTCAAGCAGCCGATCCTGAGGGGACATTATGCATGTTATACACTTGAAGGAATCTACTATGCCTCCGCCCCTCGCCCAGTCCCATAGAGCACAACCGCCTCCCTCCCTCTATCCAACTCGTCCTGCTCCCTCCTCCACTTCGCGCCCCGCTGCGTAATCTCTCTAAGCTTCCTCAGATAATAATTCGCTGCGACATCCTGCTCCGCATCATTCCGGCTGAACTCTACTTTCCGCCGATTCTTACATGCTTTGTACAGGTCCTGTGCCCGACTTGTTCGCTCTATCTCTACCAGGGTATAATCGACAGTCCATTTATCGGAGGCTTCGAGATCCTTTGGACGCAAGACAACCTGGCCATTCACTTTGTTGCGGATTGTGAGAATCATGCCCAAGACTTCTTTAGGTTCTTCTTTGGGTTCGGAAGATACGTTGGAGCTTGAGTCATTTGAGGAGGAATTTGAGGATTTCATGGAATCTTCGAGGGGTTTGCCGATGGAGTCGAAAAGGGCGGCGTCGGCACCATTGGTCGATGAATTTGTTGATGGGAGAGATGACTCTGACTCGGTATCGTCGTCGCTCTCCAGACTGGCTGTCTGCGTTCCTGCCATCCCAAATATTCGCTTTTCGATTTCTGCGATCTCGTCCTTTTTCGATTCTTGTATTTTCCTAATGTCCTCTTCATCGACAGGTTCTGCGAAAATGTACATGAGTGGTGTCACCGTATTCCTCGTTTCGAAATGGAAGCGCAAAGACTGCTCCGGGTACTTCTGGGTTGCGCGCTCGAATACCTCATCCAGCATGGCCAGACTTATCTTGAACTCCTGATCGCCAAGCGTCGTATCTGATTGGCCGTGCAGGTGCAGATCGAGCTCTGGCAGGCTGACATATTGGAAGCCAAAGATTCGTTCCACGTTGTGAAAGGCCACGAATATGCCATCCATGCGGCCCATTCTGACCTGCAGAGAATACTTCAGGAAAGCAGATCTGATCATATCAAAGAACTCGCGCTCATACGACTCCCAGCCACCATATCGCTCCTTAATTTCGTAGCCAAGCCCGTCCTCATGTCTCGTGGTGTTCATTCGTATCGAAACCACGGCTCGCGTCTTCAGGTCGAACATACCAGTGCCAGGAAGTCTGGGGTCATGAGCATCTAATTGTGATCGCATTAAGAAGTTTCCCATTTCCGAGTAGTGATATGACTCAGGTACCGATCTTTCCTCCTCAGAGAATTCGGTCTGGTTTGACTTCCTGTACCGCTCAAACTCATCTTTTTCCAATGTGAAGAGCTTCTCCAGAGACCTTCCAAGACTCATCAAAATGTTGGCCGAATCGTGCTCCTTATCGGCATCGATGGCATAATGCCCATCCTTGTACCGAAGAAAGATGGCGCTCGGAGCACGTTGTATTGCGGTAAAACTGGTAAGCTTTTCTGGGAATCCACGGGACAAAGTGTTTAGGTTGATCTCGCGCCAATGTGAGAGTAGAAAGTGGAAGTGTACTAGCATTCCGGTCATGCTAGAGGACGAGCCCAGGTATTTCCGACCTCTTTGTGATGCAATCTTGCTAAGGGTATCGTCTTTCGAAGATGTGATGTAGTCTTTCAGCGCATTGAAATCGAACTCAGTGACCGGCATGATATGTTGCAAGTATGGGTCGAAATTGTAGACTCGGGACCTTGGATCTTGCAACTGATAAACTCCCGGATTGAAGAGCACTCTCGAAAGGTCATGGCTAAGGCCTGGCACAGGAAAAACGTCTTCATCGAGCGGAGTGATAGCGAGGTTCTCAGCTTTTACTGTACGCAACTGGTCTGCTTCCAACTTGGAAAATGGGTCAGGAACCACACCGGGTGTCTTCAACGGAGAGGTCCCAGTACCGTCCGTAGCCTTCTTCCGGGCAGCAATTCGAAGCCGCGCTTGCTCAAGGGCTACTCTCTTCTTCTCCTTCTCTATTGCTCGCATCCCAAGGGCCTCCTGAGCCTTGCCTCCGCGTGCGGAAACACGCGAAACACGCGTCGGCTTCTCGACCTCTAATTTTGCTCTAGCGCTTCTATTTGGGGCGCCTTGGACACCAGACGCCTTCGAAGGTAACATTCGTACTCGTCTTCGACGACCCTTACGAGACTCTTCCGGCGCATCGACGTTTTTTTCTTGCTCATCGTCCACAGATGTGGGGTTTGGAGTGGTTTTGGCAGCCGGCTCTGCTTTGTAGGCAAGGCTGATTCCGAAGAACTCGGCCTCTTGGATATCCTTCACCAGTTTCTGAAGGGATTCCTCCTTCACAGGCTTCTTAGAACCGATTTGACTAATCCTGCGGATTTCGCTGCTGAGGCCAGTAAGGTCTCTGTCTCCGTACGCCTTGACCAATCTGGTAAGGACAGCTCGTTCCTCCAAATATAGTGTCCCAAGTGACTGCTTTACCGCCTCGCCAACTGGTAGGCTGTTTGCAGGACCGATGGTTGCTCCTGCAGAGACCTTCTTCAGCAGTCCTTCTAGTCGTCTCAGTCTGCCTGTTTCCGAAGCCTCCAGCTTGAGCCCGTCACCGACAGCATTCGATGTAACGCGTGGTGCAAGCCCTCCGACCTTTCTCGTAGTGGAGCCGGGTTTTGGAGCATCTTGGGATTGGCCATCTCGAGATCCTACAGCACCTGACTTCTTCTCTTCTAAGGCGTCTGCCAAGGGTTTCTGCAGATGATGAGGTGACGGCTGGATTTGGGCATTGAAGATGATTGACTGGGGTGAGGATGAGGGAGATTTCGAGGGGGGGTTCGCATTGCTTGCCGTTCGTCGATTTGTCGAGAAGGATTGTCTGCCGCTTTTCAAAAAACAGGATAAGCAGACGTAGGTTCGGTTAGCTCGTGACATGGGCGTGATTGAAGAACTCTCACAAGCTGAACCGGCCTGTCACCCGGTCACTACTTCGGACTGAAAGAGAGTAGAAGGAGGGCGTTACTCGACTCGTCGCGCATTGACAGCCGAGGGCTCGAATCTGCAACAAATTCGTGCAGGGATGGTTAGCGCCAAAACTGATGCCAAGACCGGGCACACTCCTGACATCATCGACGTCGAAGCCGAGAGCAAATGCATGTAAGGATGCCATGAGCAATCCAATGCTCTTGGAACTAAGCTATATGCTAACTTGGCGATACTGAGGGCAATCCACATACTCGATTTACAGTCCTTAATTTACAGGAGACAATCGGGCTCAGTGCAGCCATTGCTGGACGGGGGAGAGCGTGTGCTTGGATTAATACAGGTTCCACGCTGCTCCCGAAACAAGTACAGGATACGGGTAAGACGAGGATAGCATGGCGTCCGCTTCGATGCGGAGACGGGACCGAGGACGAGTATACGCTGCAAGCTATGCTCTATGCAGAAGAAGTCTCAGGCCATACGTTAGGGGTGACAGAAGGGTATGAATACGACTGAGGATCGCGATGCGAAAGGCGGTATCTACCCGGGATTTGGTACCCAAGAGCAATGCATTTGGGAAGCTTATAGAGCCGAATGACACTTTTCTGTCGTACTGCTGGCGTCCGCCAAAGCTCGACTAACGTACAACCACCTTCAGGCGTCCCAGCCTTCAAGCCCCTGCAAGATGCAGCCCTCTCCCTTTGGCCCCCTCCTGCTTAGCTTACCGATCTCGTAGACCGTCTCACCTGCCTCTTGCAGTATGGTCCTCACCTCTTCAGAAGCTTCCTTCGGAACCACTAGCACCATACCTACTCCATTATTCAACACTCGGCTCATCTCCAGTGAGCTTACATTTCCTGCCCTTTGGAGCCAGTTGAACAATTGAGGTCTCTTCCAGGACGACACATTAATCTCTGCAGTGAGATGGTCAGGGAGCATTCGTGGAACATTTTCCAGCAGCCCACCTCCGGTGATATGCGACATGCCTTTGATCAAATCTCGCGACACAGCTTTGAGTAGGCATTTTACATATATCCTTGTCGGTGTCAAGAGCGATAGACCAACGCTTGTCGTAGACTCCCAGGGCGCCGGGTCTGAATGCTGTAACTGCTTGCGAGCTATGATCCCGTTAATCAGAGAAAACCCATTCGAGTGAGCTCCGCTTGATGCCAGGCCAAGCAAAACGTCTCCTTCACGCATGTTGCCTTTGTCCGGAAGCATTCTTTGGCCACGGCCCGTGTCGATGGCTCCGACCGCAGTTCCACATGCATCGTAGTCCTTACCGCTGTACAAGCCGGGCATCTCAGCAGTCTCGCCTCCAGCGAGGACACACGCACTTTCTCTGCATCCTGCTGCAACGCCTTCAACAAACCTTTTGGCATTGAGAACATGGAGCTTGCTGCACGCGTAATAATCAACAAACATCAGGGGCCTAGCTCCTGTGACAATGAGGTCGTTGACATTCATAGCAACCAAGTCGATACCAATGGTGTCATGCTTGTCCATCGCGAAAGCAAGCTTCAGCTTTGTGCCGATACCATCCGTACACATGACGAGCGTCGGCGACTCGGGATGAAAGCCCGCATTCGCGAGTGAGAGTGTTCCAGCGAAGCCACCGATTGACCCTTCTGCGCCTGGTATCGCAGTTGATTTCACGGCAGCCTTGATTTCTTGCACCAAGGTATTTCCCGCATCTATCGACACTCCTGTCGAGGCGTACGTCATCTCTTCGTCCGGTTGTCGTTGTAAGCGGAACGCACGGTGTGCGATGTCTTTTCGGAAATGCATACCATCGAAGTGAATCGTTTTCATACCTTCGTAGGCCTGGGCGACCGCAGCTTCTAACGTCTCAGCAGTAGATGTAGCTGCAATGACCCTGCCTCCGGTTGTTATGAGCTTCCCTTCGGTTATTGATGTTCCAGCATGGAACACCCTTGTGTTTATTGGCGGCGGTTGCAGTGAGATGGGCCTATTCTTCGCATAAGAGCCAGGATAGCCTTCAGCCGATGCAACAACTGTTGCGGAGAACGCACGGTTGATTTTGAGCTCGACTGAGTCGAGGCAAATCTCCGTGCACGCCTTCATGACGGCGGCAAGATCTGTGTCGTGGCTAAGTAGCGGCAGCAGCGTTTGCGTTTCAGGATCGCCGCCTCGCACATTGTATTCGAGGACCTTTGGACCGTTCTTGGTAATCATGAAGCCTGTGAACAGCATACCTGTGAATGCGGTACCGTCTCTTCTAATGCAATCAATTGTTTGCTGAATGATTGCGTCCATGTCCTTTATCAATCGTTCTGAAGCGACTCGCGTAGGGGCGTAGCAACCCATTCCGCCCGTGTTTGGCCCTTCATCTCCGTCAAAAATACGTTTGTGGTCTTGCGCCGGAGGAAGAGATCTGATGTTGTAGCCGTCGCAGAATGTCAGAACGCTGAGCTCATCCCCTTCGAGGAACTCCTCGATGACTACCTCGTTTCCAGCATCTCCAAACGGCTTTTCGACCATTATCTTTCTCAGCGCTTCGTGAGCTTCTTGCTTAGATGTCGGGATCTCAACGCCCTTGCCGGCCGCAAGGCCATCTGCCTTGATGACCACCCTGTCGTCAATGGAGTCGAGATATTCCCGAGCGGCTTCATAGTCGGAGAAGTTCTGGTAGGCAGCCGTCGGTATATTGTGGCGCCGCATAAAATCCTTTGAAAAGGCCTTCGAACCCTCCAAACGAGCAGCAGCTTTGCTGGGCCCAAAGCAGGGTATTCCGGCTTTTCTGAAAACATCTGAGATTCCAGCTACCAGCGGTGCCTCAGGTCCCACCACTACGAGGTTAATAGCATGGTTAGTGGCATGAGACGTCAGTCCAGCAAAATTGTTGACGGCAATATTGACGTTCTTGATAATACCGCGGCCTGGCGTCCCCTCGGTCCCACCATTTCCTGGTGCGACGTGAATTAGGTCAACGAGTGGTGACTCGGACAGCTTCCACGCCAGGGCGTGCTCCCGGCCGCCATTCCCGATCACGAGGACTCGTAAACGTTCTTGCATGATGTTGAGCTTCGCGGGAGAGGTTGTGAAAATTTATCTTGGGGTCGCCATATACTCAGGGGTTTGATATGATATGACTTCGTGTCGAAGTTGGGTTCTCTTGACCAAAAAGACACAGAACAGAGACTTGACAGCGCTCTTCAGCAGACAAAAGCTAAGCGTATCATACAACAGCCCCTACATTTGGAGACTTGAGGGAATGTGTTAGTGTTTGGAGGGTTGCTGGGAAGCTGGCCCCCCCCGGTTGGTCGATAAAAATTGAATTTTACGTTTCGGTCTACGGATTCGCAATTCATGCAGAAATCAAAAATCTGCTCGGCTGAAGATCCCTGTCAGCTTCCAGAATACTGATTGAAATGCTTTGTTGCTATTTGATCAAACTAGACACCTGTGATCGGGTTGGAGTGCTCTATGAGGCTGGCTGGCAAGACTAAGCTCATTAAAGCATCAAGACGCCCCATGTGGTCACGCAGTGCAAAGTCCTTGCGCATGGCTCCCAAAAGTGCCCTCTCCTGATTGCCCCTTTACAACAATCTATCAAATAGGCTTTTTCCCCACTCAACTCATAATATCTTGTTCGCATTCGCAGGAGAAAAGTCTAGTCGCTCCACTGATCATTCTGAGAAAAATGAATGGTTGGTCGCTTCGGCAGGCAAGGCAAAGCGTGGCGCAGATTATGATCGACTAAGGGCACGTTAGATCTGATTGGTAGAGGAATTTGGCTATCCAAGACGTACCTTAGAAGCACTTGCGGTGAACGATCGAAGGGCCGCTCTCGTCATACTCTTGCTTGGAGATCCACATTTGCTGGAAGGTTGACAGAGACGCGAGGATGGATCCACCAATCCAGACGGAGTATTTGCGCTCAGGAGGAGCAATGATCTTGACTTTCATGGAAGAAGGTGCGAGGGCTGTGATTTCCTTCTGCATACGATCGGAGATACCAGGATACATGGTAGTACCACCGGACTGTGGGGATGTCAGCTTTGCAAATCGCGCATATAGCGAGTGGGGCGACTAACCATGACAATGTTGCCGTAGAGATCCTTCCGGACATCGACATCGCACTTCATGATGGAATTGAAGGTCGTGACATGGATACCACCGCTCTCGAGACCCAAGACGCTTGGCTGGAAGAGGGCCTCGGGAGCACGGAAACGCTCGTTGCCAATGGTAATGACCTGGCCATCAGGCAGCTCATAGGACTTCTCCAAGCTAGAGCTCTGGGATGCGGTCTGAATTTCCTGCTCGAAATCGAGTGCAACATAGCAGAGCTTCTCCTTAATATCACGAACGATTTCGCGCTCGGCGGTGGTGGAGAATGTGTATCCGCGCTCGGCCAAGATCTTCATGAGGTAATCCGTCAAGTCACGCCCAGCCATATCGACACGGGAGATGGCGTGTGGTAGAGCAAAGCCTTCGTAGATGGGGACGACGTGAGTGACACCATCACCCGAGTCAAGAACGATACCGGTTGTACGACCTGAAGCGTAGAGTGACAGAACGGCCTGAATGGAAACGTAGAAGGCTGGGGCGTTGAAAGTCTCGAAAACGATCTGGGTCATCTTCTCGCGATTCGACTTTGGGTTGATGGGGGCTTCGGTGAGCAAGACTGGGTGTTCCTCGGGAGCTACACGCAGTTCGTTGTAGAAGGTGTGGTGCCAAATCTTCTCCATGTCATCCCAGTTGGTAACGACACCATGTTCGATAGGGTATCTCAAAGTGAGAATACCACGCTTAGACTGTGCCTCATCACCGACGTAGGAGTCCTTCTGACCCATGCCAATCATAATGCTGCAAACTTGTCAGCTCGAGGGGGTTCTACTGGAGCCATTGCAAACTGGAGGAAAGTTGAACAACTGACCCATGATGACGAGGACGGCCGACAATAGATGCTAAAGCAACAGTTAGTCATATTTGACAAGGACGGCCTGGAGGTTGTCCAGAGGCCGACTTAGACGAGGCTTACGGAAAACAGCTCGTGGCGCATCGTCACCGGCGAAACCGGCTTTACACATTCCGGAGCTGTCAAGTATCTTGTCAGCTCATGCTCTTGTGCCTCTAAACTTTGTCTAATGCTATCCGAGATCTTCCACAGCAAATGGCAGGAAACGAAGGGAGGGGTAGTGGGGGTTCGAGATAGTCGGTATGGCAGGTGAGGGAAGCTCACCCATTGTCAATGACGAGAGCAGCGACTTCTTCTGTACACAGAGAGACATGTTAGCTGGCTCCTAGAAACTCGAATTCGCAAGGGAAGGTGGAAACTAGGATTGTATCGTGTGCTTACCCTCCATTGTGACTTGTTGCGGTGAGAAGAACTGATGGAAATCAGAGGATCACGCGGATACGATAAGGATCAGCTGTGGTCGACGACGTTGTTGGCCTCACAATTTGGTGTGAGCCAGAGGATGCGGTATTGGTGAGAGTGATGAGTTGATGGAGTTGGTATAGTGTGCTGGATGAGACGCTTTTCAATTGCTGAAGAGGACAGTGCGAGGCGCCGATGACGCTAAATTTTGAGAAGCTATCAATCTGGTAGCCTGGACCCGCTGACGACTCCACATGCACGACTAACGATGTTCACTGGCCTTGAAACAACCCAATGAACAGGCGGACTTGAAGATCAGACCCCTTTGGTGGCCAATATTAGCAACTCTACGGCAGATTTAGGGACTTTATGGTGATTGCCGCCGGACGTGCCACCGAATCTTACGTACGCTGAGGCGAATGAGCCAAGTGCGAATCTTGCAGCCTCCTAAGATTCGCAAGCATTATAGCTTGGCAAACAAGATCTGACCGTTTACCATTCAACCTCAGGACAGCTCGAAACAGGCAGCCGAAAAGGTTGTCCAAACGTACGCGCGTAGAAAAGGCAGGGACCAAGTCAGCAGCATACTACTTCCGGGGCCAACCCCACCTTGTGCACGTGTGGCAGTTTGTCACACTTTTCGACTGGCTATATAGCAACCCCAAAACTCCCATCCAGAAGTCGAAAGCATGTTTGAGGCCTCTGGCTGGGAAGACCGGATGCGCCTCGATCAATCACAACTTGAGAATGCGTCGGAGATAAAATCCGCTGCTGGTTGACGGCAAAGAGTAAGTGTTCTACAAATGGAGCTGGTCAACTGCCATCCCTGGAACATCGGCGATGACATATCGATCACCTGCAACGTACATTCGATGAGGTGTGTTTGAAGTTGTTGAGATGGGATAGAAAATCTCAGAAACTGCATGCAATCGAAATTTTGTCCTACTCTGACCTAGTTAAAGGCGTTTGTTGAACGTGATGCCAAGACGCGGGGTTTGGCAGCGGCGCCGACTTCCCAACAATGGCCCGATATGTTCACGTGTAAATATCATCTGAAATTCTCCAGCAACCTGTTTTGATTTGCACCCCAACCAGCGATGTTGTCGAGCACCGAAGGATTCCTTGTTCTCTCTTTCTGTCCGGAAAGGTATCTGACACGGAAGATGAGTGCACGACATCAATCATAGGACAGTCGCCCCCGTGATGCAATAATGTACAGGTCAGTGAGGTCAAACAGAACGAGATATCATTAGCTTTAGGTATCGGTCATACTAAAACCTTTCGCCTTCTCCGGTACGTTCTACTTTACGACCGCCATCAAGAATCCGTCATGGCTTTTCGCGCCCACGGTCTGCATCACGACAGCGTCCACCCTGACGTCCTTTCCAACCCTCTCCACAAGTTCCTTCATACCCCGGATGGGCTCAAGCTCCTCTGCCCCGTCATTAGCCACTCCGCTTTCTAACAGTTGCCTGACCACGTTGTCAACGTAGATGCAACTTCCTTTATTCATCATCCTTACAGCCCAGTCAAAATAATCCCATTGTTCATCCCAGTCCGCATCAATGAAGACGAAGTCAAACTTTTGCCTTTTTCCTTCCTCAATCTCCTTTGCGAGTTTCGGAAGTACATCCAATGCTGCCCCCAAGATAATGTCGACTTGCCTACTCAAGCCTGCATACTTGATGTTGTCGATCGCCACGTCGTGATGCTTCGGGTTGATCTCTATGCTGGTTACATGCACATCCTTGCCAGCAGTTGCGAACCACAAGGTCGAATACCCGCCCAGTGTTCCAATTTCAAGGATGTTCTTGGCACCCTGTAGCTGACACTGAATCTTCAGGAACTTTCCTTGTGCTGGAGAGACCGAGATGGGTGGCAGTCCGCTCATTTTTGACTTTGAAAGAGCGTGTTCGAGAGCATCTCTAGAAGTTTCTGAGCTCGGGAGGAGATGCTTTGATGTATACGCCTCCACGACAGTGGACTGGGAGATCTCTGGAGCTGGCAGGCCAAAAGACATGATATGGCAACTGATCCAAGCAAAGTAGTTTAAGAGAAGGATGCTAGATTTTGATGGAAGTGATGTTGGAAGCGCTATGGGAAGTAAAGGTATCTGTGACTGCTTTTATGGTGGACTGCTTACGCGTACTGGCAACAGCTCGGATCGGACATCATGTCCGAGGCTCGGGGGAAGAAGACGAGTTAGTAGATTCGGAGATGGGTTTTGATAATCCGTCAAGATATGAACAGAACGTCCGTTGAGCTTGATTAGGAACCAGTGGCGCGCTGCTTTGATTGTTTTCCAGCCCACAGATCTCGTACTTAATAGCTGCTGTAACAGGAAAGAGGCATTCGTGATTGGTCATTTGGATTCTGTCTGCGGTCTTGGCGAGTGCATGTGAAGAGGGACCTATTTACCGTTGCTCACAATGAGTCAATACACGATTCAATCCACACTGCCGAGGATGAGATTCGCAAACCTGGTATGCCTAGAACCCAGACGCAGAGCTGGTGCTTCCCGACATCCATCGTCGATACGTTTGATCTGATTCACTATGTCCCCTGTAGAATTCATTCGAACGTCATCGTATTTTCTAGAGCCAACGGCCACTTGGATTACGCTACTGTCTTCCATTTCCTCTTAAGAACATGATATCGAATCCCAAGTGCACCTGATACTCAATAATCCCACATCGATTCAGTTTTGACCACATCTCCACCATAAAACTCCTACTCTCCATTTCTTCATCCTCTCCCACGTCACGACAGCCTCATTACAATCTTTCATCATGGACCCAGGGCTCAACTCTCTCCTGCAATGGGGCGTCGAGAACTCCGCCACCTCCAACCCAGACGGCACACAACTGCCACAATCCATAGAAACGCCCAAGTCCCGCGGCCTCAACGCCCAAGCCCTCGCCCACCTCATGGGCGGCCCTTCCGACGCCGACCTTATGCGCGAAGCCATGACCGTCATCCAAAATCCGGACGCGACCCTCGAATCCAAGACCACCGCCTTCGACAACTTCGAACAACTCATTGAGAACATCGACAATGCCAACAACCTCGCCCCGCTCGGCCTGTGGAACCCCCTCATCGCCCAACTCTCGAACATCGAAGCCGAGCTGCGCAAGATGGCGGCATGGTGCATCGGCACCGCTGTCCAAAACAACGTCAAGGCACAAGAGAGACTACTGGCGGTGAACGGTATACCACACCTGTGTAAGCTGGCTGTCGAAGATGAAGACCGAGGCGTGCGGAGGAAAGCTGTGTATGCGTTGAGTTCGGAGATACGGAATTACCAGCCAGGAATGAATGAGGTGGTGAAGTGTCTGCCAAAGGATATTGTCGGGCCGGATCAGGTGAGCGCAAGTGACATGGAGGTCATTGATGCGATTATGGAGAAGTTGAGGGAGAAAGAATGAGCCGGGCTTCGGGAGTAAAATCAAGTAGGCTAAAACGATCGACTGGTTGGGAGTTACGAGGGCAATATGTTCCACAGGAAAGTGGCAATCGATATGGCTTGGGAGTTGACTTTGGTACAACGTGAAAGACATCTGGGATGATTGGCCATCACGGGATAGACCTCAACAGGATTTCCAAGAGTCTGGTCGATCCGACGAGTAATACAGCTACGAGGTTACGCTGATAGCGTTAAAATGAATAGATCTGATAACTGGGTAGACATTCGGGAAAATCTTGGATGACTCCTGCCCTAGAAGTACAATCTTCACTTTACCGATACCGGCAATGCCCTGCTCAGCTCCATGCAAATCCCCAGTTCAATGGTCAACAGAATCCAGAGCCCCTGGTCACAGCGCCAAATTGTACGTATAGTCATCCTCCATGTTCTGTGACACCCATAGTACGACGGAACTGCGACAGCCAAATTAGCATACGACATTTCGAACCATGTCGCTTGCGGCCATAGCACATACCTAAGCATAACCAGCCCATTGGCCACCACATTCGCAACACCCATGTACATCGTCCTGAACGGGTAATCCTTGAACAAATACTTCAGGACCATCACCGTGACACTCCCCGCCAGTCCGCCTGCCATCAGCGCAAAGCCCAGAAACAGTACTAATCTCGCCTTCCAGGCAACGCCAGACCCGGAGTAGGAGAAGGAGTCGGCCGAGAGGCGTGTTTTCTCGATCGAGTTGATCACGAGCATGCCGAGCGCAGAGCAGATGATGGGAATCCAGTCGACAAAGTTGATGTGTTCGACGGAGCCGTTGAGGGCGGAGTGGGAGTAGGTGGCTGCATCAATGAAGACGAAGAAACCAAGTGAGAACTAGTAGCACCTATCAGTATGGGAAGGTATTCGGTGGCGGAGAGGTTGTATAGTGCATACCAGACCGCCTGCGAGGTAGACGCCTGCGGTGCGGGTGTTGGCGCTGTTCAACCAGGCTGGCGTGGGAAAGCGGAAGAGGCGAGTTGATGTGGACATGTTGGAGAGGTGCGTTGAGGTTGAGAGGATATTAGGTAGGTGAGGGTCTGTATGAGAGGATTGTGTGCAAGAAAGACTGTTAAGTTTGATGAGTTGCAGAGAGTTGGTTGTTCACGTAGCTCTACCAGTATGTCTCCGGGGTGTGGCTGGTGACGCAGCCTTATCGCCAAGAATTCTAAAACTCTCCCCCCCAAAAGCAACTGCCGATGAGAAGTACAGCATTTTTGTTCTTTGCTTCAACAAGGTTGCCAGTTGGCTTCTAATGATGAAGCTCTCTTCAGACGGTATGATAGGCATGTCACACCATGAGGCTCCCGTTAATATTGCTCCCAGATAGCAGTGTCTAGGGACAATTTAAGACAACCTCGACCAACCATTTCTCTCTGCGTTTGACCGCGTATTTCAGCAAGCCCTTTCCTCGTGTTCGTACATCAACCTACACATGTTATCCTGTTCATTCTGTCTGAGATTTAATTGGACCGCCTGCACTCAGCGTGCAACATACAAAGTTCAGCTGCCAGAAGATGCGCCAATCGGGCGGCTGCGCCAAGAAGGCATGCCGAGCATGTGAAAGAGAAGGCTGACTTGGATTCCGGAAGTATAAAAGGCTCCTCATGTTTAAAGGAGCGGTGAATGGATTTGCCCAGATGAGACTCGTCTTGCCTTTTGAACTCTTCATGTTCTTGCTCTTCCCTATTTAGTAACCCTGCAATTCCCAACAAGGGTCATAGGAGGGTATCTCGTTTGCTAGCAATACCAATAGCTACGCTTCTCACGTCTTCACTACCATATTTACGCTAAAATGCCTCGAACAACTTCCAAGAAGAAACTCATTGTCCTCTGCGATGGATCCTGGTGCGGATCAGAGACTAACACCCAAACCAACATCTACCTGCTGGCGAAGATGATCGGCATTGACATGTCCAAGCAAAAGCCAGACGTGGCAAAACCGATTGAATATGAGGACACGAAGCGTGGTGTCAAGGCATGCTACTTCCCTGGCTGTGGCCTAGGTGGCACATTCCTAGAATACCTCTTCAACGGTGCTACCGGGTGTGACATGGGCAAAGACTGCATTGAGACGTACAAATACATCGTCAAGCACTACTCTGAAGACTACGAGATCTGGATGTTTGGCCTCAGTCGTGGCTGCTTCACCGCCCGGTGTGTAGGCGGCATGATCAACAACTGCGGCATCCTCAAACGGCGGAATGCCAGTGGTGACCTTGACGATGCCACGTTGGATGGTTTGTGTGACGAGGTTTACAAAATCTACCGCAGTCCCTATGAGGAGGATAATCCGAAGTCTGAGAGCATGCTCGAATTCAAACGGTATGCTAGCTATGACGTGGCCACTCCGGTCAAGTTTATGGGACTGCTGGACACGGTGGGGAGTCTGGGCGTGCCCAAACTTGATGCTGGTATTGGTCTGGACTATCCCGAGTTCTACGATCAGAAAATCTCCAGTGTAGTCCAGAAAGTATACCACGCCTGCTCTATCCACGATCGACTGTGGTGCTTCGAACCCTGCCTTGCGTTGCGGGATGCGGCCACGCAAAAAGATAGGCCCGATCTTGAGATTCATCAGCGGTGGTTCCCAGGCTGTCACTACGACCTAGGCCGTCAACGATTTCGGTTCTTGCGCAACGGAGCAAACTTCCTCGAAGCCGCGGTCGGTCGCGTTCTCGGTCCTCTTGCGAATGTTATTGAGCCAAACAGTGTCCTTGCTGACCTCGTTCTGAAGTGGATGCTAGAAAGCGTCAAGGCGAATGATCCCGAGGGCATAGTCATACCAGGCGCTGACGCCGAGATCGCCAAACTACTCACGAACATGAAGTCTGCCACGCATGCCAAGACTGGCACGGGAGACGTCTACGGCAACGTACTCGACTTCGGGCCTGCCGGGAAAGTGTTTCACGTTATCAACGCCGCATCGTCGGGCCTCATGTCGTACCTTGACAATTTGGTACCTGGCGCACGTCCAGGCACGGCAATTCAGGACTTCTTTGGCGTGAAACTCATCATTAACGCCCTAGCTGCAACAAGAGATCGGAGGATCCCGGACAGGAATGCTGTGCTGACATTGTACAAGAGTGGGAGCAGCGAGCTGGGGGATAAGACGATTCAGGACCTTGGTTGGATCGACCCTGCTGAGCCGATGAGGTATCCGAGTAAGACTTTTGAGAACTTCAAGGCCTATTTGCGTGCCATGGATAGGACAGTGTCTGCTGCGTCGGTGCCGAGCTGAAGGGAAGATTCACATAGAGGACGGAGTGGCAAGTAGAATATAATGCCCAATTAAAGGCAATGACATTTCTGGTCTAATCGTCTAGTAAAAGCCTCTTTTGATCTACAATTTTCGCTGCGGGTGGATGAAGAGGAAGAATACAAAACACGACTTGAAGGGGCAGTCCCTATCACCGTGCAACTTGAATCGAAAATAGTAGTATGACCTGGTTAAAGTTTGCCCTTGCCCTACGCTTGGCGCAAGATACCTGAAATATCTGTCTCTCAGCCGCGGTATATCTGGACTTGGTGTTAGGAGGCCAGTCTAGAGCGAATCATAGAGGTGTCATTAAAGCCGGGTTGTTCGTAACACTTAGCCCCTTTGTCCAATCTCATTAAATCAAGAACGGTGTGGGCCTGGTTAAGACTAGGAGTGAGAAGTAAGGAGTCATCTCCAACCCCATCTCTTAGTACCCTACTGTTCAGGTTTCTGGGTTCCTGGGTTATCCGGCCTCCGCGGCATGCTGTCGCCGTGAAATGCGGCGCCAATGGAGATGTGTAGGGGATTGGGTCACGTGCTATCTACTACCTCAGAAGCCAAGGCGGGCTTCACGTCCCGCCCCACGCTTCATGAGTGCATTTGCTTAACAGAATATGCACAATATCCACATATTCACAATCTCGGCAGCACAAGAAGAGTAAAATCTGCCCCGAGGACTCACCTAGACTGTGCCGCTTTAAAAACCACCTGCTCACCACTCACCCTCGCTCTCACCTTCCACTCACTCGCTCACCTTCACACTCACCCTTCACACTGGGTTTTCTCCATCACGTGTAGCATCGAAACAATGGATCTAAATTGGGGCCACGGCAATGGTTCTCTTTTTTGCGCCTTTTGTCTTTCGACCACTTTCTGTCCCCTCGTTCGACCGACCCTTACTTCCCCCTCCCTTTCCAATGAAGTACAAAAACCCCGTCCAGCCCTCGCAGGCTGGGAGTTGTCTTCCAGAATACCACGCTTCTCGACCAGTGGCCCTGACCTTACCGTCACTGTGGTCATTCCATGATCTGCTGGAATCCTGCCATTTCCACCATCGCCATGGGCCAGAGAGCACTGACAGCGGACGAAGTGCTGCTTGCTCGTGTCGAAGCCAATGGTTACCAGAGAGGAGCACATAGAGAGACCGACGAAGTTCGTGGCCGGGGAAAACATGTCACGAAGACAAAGAAGGACCAAGATGGCACCCTTCAACGCTATGTCCTGTGAGTGCTGCTCCCTCTACTTCACGTAACCTTTAGCCAGCTTCGCTCAGTTCTAACACCGCACCCAAGATGGCATCTTACAGCTATGAGGAAGGAATACGCTCAGAAAGGCCTGTCTCCTCCCAATAAAGAGGCAGCCCGCCGCCAGCACCTACGACCAGGGGTCGCAACCCCCGATCTCACAACCGTTAAAGACTTTATACGGTTCTACATCGCCACAAGCAGGCCTCGGCTTGATGCTGAACGGCCGACCGTCGACTCCGTCAACACTGTGACAGAATGGTTCTTTGCTGGCTTTACTCGCGTCACAGGTACTGACACTATCGAAGAGGAAAGGAGTGAAATATACATTGTGAGATCGAGTTCAATTCTGGGTTTGATCGTACGGGGCAGTGAGCTAACACCATCCAGTGGGTACGACGGACCTTAACTCTCGAGGGGATCGTCGTGAACAAGCATCGCCCGAAACACAGCTTCACCGTCCGGGATCTCACCCGTGTCCTCCTACCAATCAACTCATCCACAGCATACCTACTATCAAGCATCCAGAATCACCTTCACGACGTACACCGGCTTTGGTTGTTCCGCTGATAGCAAACGTACTGCCCCAGCTCATACGAAAACTCCAGGTCATTAAACTCGCGGTAATCCGTCATGATCTGGTTCGGACAACCTCCCATGATCAAGTAGTCGAAACCTGTCGCACCAATCTTATCGCCCGCGACGTCCGACCTACAGAGATATAATCTCTACGTTAGTGAAACACCGCTATAATTAAAGGGGATGACAGTGAACGTGACGTACAGCCCATCTTCCGGCCCAGCCCACTCGTAGTAGCCCTCGTAGCGCCAGCGCATGGTAACCTGGCTGCAGTCATGCACGAGGTTGAGAAGAGTGACGGTGATGTTGACAATATCGGGGTTGCTCTCGTTGTCGACTTGTTGCTCGATCCAGTCGGCGCGGGATGCGGCAGTTACTGTTCCCGGAGGCTAATTACGAATCTATACTTTAGCATACTGTGCGTTTTGTCCTCATACAGCATGCGTATATGAGGTGCAGAGCGTACCGGGTTACTGGGCGGAGGCGAGCCGACGTAGTTGTCAGAATCCGAGTACAACTGGAAGTTCGGGGCCAGAAGCTTATACGCGGTCTGATTGTAGTAGGGATTATTGAGCCATGCAGATGGTGGCTGGACATTGAGAGGCAGCCATGTGTTGGCGATGTAGTTCGCTTCTTCGTCTGTCAGGCAGCACTGGTTATTCCAATCACTTCTTGCGATGCATGGTGCGATCAGAGGGAAGAGCCATAAGAGATACTGGGAGGCCTTCATGATTTGCTAGAGCTACTGCAAGAATGGATATCTGTTGGCTGGTGGGACAAGGCCCATTTATGTTCAAGGCATGCACCCAGGTACGATGAACCTGACTCTGAGCTTCTCCGCGCTGACCTCAGCGGGCGTCGAGGTGGTTAGCTGAAAGCCCAATCCCTCATTTCCTAAATACTTCCCATGACTCCCTCTTTTGACAGCAATGACCGTTGTATGTAACATTGGCTCTCCAAGCTGCAAGCCTCCCGGGCAAGGCAGAGCTGAACATCCCGTCCATGATTGGGCTGTTCAGGGGTCATTCGCAGAGCGTACAGCTGTGGCGTGGCGTGGGCCTCTGAGTGAGCCCTGGAGCATCTGCACGGTCTCTGGACTCCATGTAATTGCCGTCGCGGTTGCGGGGCATTGACCTGGCCATCACCTCTTCATGTGCAGAGAAAACTTGTCGCCTGCGCTCACACAATGGGGTTGAGTCAGGTGTGCGCCGGGACTAGGGAGCCCTTGGTGGGCAACTGCTGACACAGCAGAGCGCCAGTGGGGCGCTACTGCCTGAAGGGTGAGCACAGGGCGGCATCACCGGGGGTGAGTTCGGGGCAGATTTGTGATTCTAAGGTGCAGCCTTGGCGGGGCCAAGCATAAATAGCAGGCAGCATTACGTAGACTTTCAATCATATAACCTTACTATCTCACAGATTTTACTCATCTCGGCAACTCAAAACATGATGATTCGGGCAAAGGATGGAGAGAAGTTATCGCTGGCCACCACTCGACGGCCTATACTCCTGCTCATCCTGTTGATCCCCGTAGTCGCCGCCTATAATGGAGAAGACTTCTCCAACAGCCTCTTCTCAGACATCACACCGTAAGTGGTTCTTCCGCGAACGCGCTTTTACCGTTTGAGGTCCAGAATATCTGTTAACGTCTTGTCGCGTGCCAAGCCTCCTTTCGCTCTTCGGCCAACAATTTACACAGCAATTTATGAGCGAGTCGATCAATGAGCTTGACCACATAGTCTTCGCGATGGCCCCCTTGGGCATCCTGACGGCCATTGTCGGCGCCATTCGTGTGGGCGGCCACCCCTGGTTGAAAGCATTGGTTGGACGCGCGCGTGAGAACATCTCCTCGGCCGAGGTGGAGCTAATGTCATCGACGTCACATGAGGTACGCGAGCTGTGGGACGGCAAGGCGGTCGTACGCACACAGGCTCAGCAGATGGTAACGCAGTTGGTCTTCCTGAAACACCGCAAGCATGAGCCAACGTTTGGTCTAACTACGCTGGAGGCGGAGGCAGCGAAGGGCGAGGCCGAGAAGGAGATGGAGTGTATAGGTATGTAGAAAAGCCCGGCTTGTCCGCATCAAAGGCAGGAGGGAGCTGACGATTTCACTTAGAGGATGAAGGCCCGTTCGCATCACGGTTCAATGCGTTGAGAAATTGGTTGAACAAGGAACCTGTTTATAAACGACTGCCGAAGGAGGACAGCCTAGAGCTGGGGGAGAAACGCTCATACGCTAAAGACGCGCCAAATATCCGCTTCAATCTCTATAGGCATAGCGTCAGGGATACCTACGAACTCGCCTTCGCGACCGTCTTCGGCGTCGTATTGCAGGCTGGGGTTCTTGTCTTCTCCGCATTCACGACCTATTACCCAGGGTTCAACTCGCGCTTCAAGAAGGGAGGCAACCCGATCATGAGCTACGCCTATCCAGCCATGGCCGCAGGTACGATCATCTTGGTCCTAGGAATGATGCTGTGCTCGTATGTGATTGGGCACAGCACAGAGGAAAAGCGATGGATGGCGGCCAAGCTTGGACACAAGGCGGAACCCAAATCTCATGTCTTGTGGCTCCAGAGGAAACGAGATGTCAGCGACCATAGTTTCGATTCCTTCGTGCTCTTTGCTAAGGAAGACTGCCACTATATCCTCACGTCCCGTCGCCGACCCCCCGACGCCACGAAGACGCTCCGTATCCAGGCGCTTACGGTAACGGGAGCTGCCATTGGACTAGCGGGATTCATTCTCCAGTTGGAGGGTTTGCGTGGGATGAACTGGGCGAGCGGTGTTGCGCAGCTAGTAGCAACCATTTTCATGACAGTCCTGAGAGCCTATGTACGGCGTAAATTAACTACGCAGCCCATATGGAAGAGTATACGTAATGAGCATGAAATGGATTGGCTAGCTCTCAGGATTGCTGCAGACAAGGAGTTTTTATCAGTCCCCTTCGAGTCTGAAGCAGACGGTGAATATTTGCCGAACCCTGCAAACGGAAAGCATGACTCTGATAACTGGGAGATTCACACTGGTACCGGAATTCTCGCAAACCGTGGCTCGTTTGTCGGCGAACCCTTCTTAAGCTGGTTGGTCGACGGGCGAGGAGCTGCAAATCTATGCCAAGGACAAAAGGCTATGAAAGTTAGGCAGCGGCTGGGACATCTAACCGAATGGCCTGTGCGGGCATCTAAAGCAGCCATCGCTGTCGCGGACGCAATTGAAATAGTCTTGAATTCCTTTTTCCCATTTCCAGAGAAGGACTTGAAATTGGTTTTGCCATCTCCAGAGGAGGAATCGAAATTGGGATTCATCTGGGATATGGACGTACGGGTTTGCGGAAAAGACGGAGGGGCAGGAGAAGGAAAAATTACATTTATCGTCCAAAAACAACCAAATCGGTGGGTCGCCGATGCAACGGAGATAGAAGCTGCCCTCTCTCTGTGGGTCTTTCACATTCGCAGCCAGGAGTCCAACGCAGAGCAAGATCGCAAAGGGCGTGACTGGCTACGAAAGGGAGACCTTGGACGGGAAACGCGGTTCCGTCAAGTGCTAGGTCCGGATACAGAAGCTCTCAGGAGAGATTTGGATTGGTGGATCGGACCGGAGAGCCATACTGAACAGCAAGATGACACTAATCTACTGATAGGATTTAGTGGTCTGAAGCCAAACCCAGAGAGTTCTGGCCAATCGCAACGGCAGGTCAACTCGCAGATAGTGAAATCAGGTGCAACACTTGAGCGTTTCCTAGCTCAGCATGTGTTTTCAGCATTTATGTGGGCAGTTGCGGATGAGATACCTCTGGAACGAATTTTGGGTGAAACCACATTCGACTCTCGGGATGCCTTCAGCATCAATGATCATACTACGTGGAACTCCTGTCGACTCGAAAATGCCACAATCACGAAATTGGTCAAGGACGTTGAACGAACGGATCTAGGAAACTTCAGTGAAGTCTCCATGGCAATTATCCCACCGCTCAGCTGCACAAATAAGCTCCCGAACGAGGCTATGATAGACCTGATCCTACAGAAAGTCAGAGCTCACGAAATCAAATGCCATTGGAAAGAGGCCGCGCAATCATACTTGGAGCTCATCCACATGACTCTAGAGAACTCAACGGATCAATTTGTATACAAGGCGATGGCCACAGTCATCGAGTTTCTGCAGCAAGTCGATAAAGAGGCCCCGGAATTGACGGAATTGAAGACGCTGGAAAATGCATTGGAAAATCATCCGCGGCGGAAAGCTATTGACGAGCTCCGAGAGATATATAAGAAGCGGAAAGAATGGCTAGAAGGCACTGCCCAAGATCCTTCCACGCTATTCCCCTCAGTGGATCATTACAAGATATTCCGATATACCCCACTACATCTAGAAGTTATCAACGAATGCATTCACGGTGACAGAGGGAGTGGCGGCGGCGAGAATATTCCCAGCTTACATGCCACGGGTAACGTTATTAACGTTACATATCTCAAAGAAGGAGACATCCTTGGCTGGACACCTCTACATTACGCTGTGGTTGGATCAACCAAAAAGGTAATTGAAACAAAGCAGCTGGCCACGGACGCACCGAACTACAAAGATATTTCCGAAAGAATTCCCTTACACTATGCGGCTATGATGGGGAAGGAGGATGTGGTGAGCTTACTTTTACGGAAAGGTGCTGAAGCAGAGGCTCAAGGGAGGGACGGGATGCAGCCCTTGCATTGGGCAACCAAATTGGGTCGTTATGAAACGGCAAAAGTGTTACTGCGCCATTCCGATGTGGATGGTAAGAACAGCCAACGAAGAACGGCGCTGCACTTAGCGGCATCGGGAGGACATCAAAACGTAGTCAAGTTACTACTGGAGAGGAAGGAGAGGAAGGAGAATATTGACGCGGAAGATCTTGCTGGAAAGACGGCACTATACCTGGCTGGAGAGAACGGTAAGGCGGATGTGGTACAGCTGCTCATTAATGAGGGAGCAGATACTGAGAAAAGAGATGCCAAGGGAAAGACGGCGCTGCATCTGGTGATGGAAACGGAGCATAAAAACGTTTTCAATGCCCTCGTGAGAAAAGCCGCAGTTACTGCAAAGGATTCGGATGGGAGGACAGCATTACATCTTGGGGCGAAATACGGCCGGGAGAGTTGGGTTGAGCAGATACTGAAGAGGGTTCAGACGGATGCGAACCCAGAGGATAACGGGACGAGGAAAGACCCAGTAACCGACCAGAAGCAGGAAGTGCAGCCTGAGGCTGATGATAATGAAAAGCCTTCGCCAATCCAGAAGAATGTGTCGGGAGCAGTTGACGCGCTTGTCAATGGAAAGGATGATAGTGGATGGACTCCACTGGCCGTGGCCGCAGAGGAGGGACACGAGCTGGTGGTGAAGTTGTTACTAGAAGCAGGAGCCAAGATCGAGGCGACCGACAACGATAGAGTGACGCCGTTGCACAGGGCGGTCGGCAAGGGCCATGAGGCGGTGATAGAGCTGCTGGCGAAGGGGAGAGATGCACTCGAGGCTAAGACTATGGAAGGAGAGACGGCAATTTTTTGGGCGGCTAAGCAAAGGAACGCTCGGGTCGTCAGAATATTACTGGACAAAGGAGCTGACATCGAAGCGACGGACAACCAAGGGGCGACACTCTTGCATAGGGTGGCTGGCGAGGGCGACGAGGCACTGGTAGAGCTGTTGGTGGAGAGGGGAGCTGCACTCAAGGCTGAGACTATGGAGGGAGAGACGGCAATTTTTTGGGCGGCTAAGCAAGGGAACGCTCAAGTCGTTAGAATATTACTGGACAAAGGAGCTGACATCGAAGCGACGGACAACCAAGGGGCGACACTCCTGCATAGGGCGGCTGGCGAGGGCAACGAGGCACTGGTAGAGCTGTTGGTGGAGAGGGGAGCTGCACTCGAGGCTAAGACTAAGGAGGGAGAGACGGTAATTTTTTGGGCGGCTAAGCAAGGGAACGCTCGGATCGTCAGAATATTACTGGACAAAGGAGCTGACATCAAGGCTAAGAGTAAAGTGGGTGAGACGGCGCTGCATCAGGCGGCGCAGAACGACTGGGAGGCGATAGTGAAACTGCTGCTGGAAAACGGGGCAGACGTCAACGCGATATCTGAGGGGATAGCGAGAATTGAACATGTGAGCGGGGAGGACTTCGACGTAAGAGTTGAAGATGGAACGACGGCTCTGTACTGGGCGGCTAGGAAAGGGAACGAGGCGATAGTGAAGCTGCTATTGGAAAGCAGGGCAGACGTTAACGCGAGAGCTGAGATTAAAAGGACGCTGCAGATTGAACGTCTGGACGCTTATTGCGGTGACGTGAACATAAGGCTTGAATGCGGAATGACCGCTCTGGACTGGGCGACTAGGAATGGGCACGAGACTATAGTGAGACTGCTACAGGAAAACGGGGGGGACATCAACGCGAAGGCTGAGGTGAAATGGACGGCGGTGCAGATTGAACGTCTGAAGGTTTTTAGGGGTTCTGTCATCACGACGATTGAGGGTAAAGGGGCGGCGGTGGAGATTGGAAAGCTGCAGCTGTATGAGGGAGATATCAAATCGGTAGTGAAGGGTGAAGAGACGGCACTGCAGATTCAACATCTAGAGACTTCTAAGAGTTCTATCATCACAACGCTTGAGGGTAAAGGGGCGGCGGTGAAGATTGAAAAGCTGCAGATGCTTGAGGGAGATATCAAATCGATAGTGAAGGGTGAGGGGACAGCACTGCAGATTCAATATCTAAAGACTTCTATAGGCTCTATCACTACGACGCTTGAGGGTAAAGGAGCTGCGGTGAAGATTGGAGAGCTGCAGATATATGAGGGAGATATCAAATCGGTAGTGAAGGGTGAAGGGACGGCACTGCAGATTCAATATCTAGAGACTTCTATAGGCTCTATCACTACGACGCTTGAGGGTAAAGGGGCGGCGGTGAAGATTGAAAAGCTGCAGATGTATGAGGGAGATATCAAATCAATGGTGAAGGGTGAAGGGACGGCACTGCAGATTCAACATCTAGAGACTTCTAAGAGTTCTATCATCACAACGCTTGAGGGTGAAGGGGCGGCGGTGAAGATTGAAGAGCTGCAGATATATGAGGGGGATGTCAAGTCGATAGTAAAGGGTGAAGGAACAGTACTGCAGATTGAACGTCTGGAGGTTTCTAGGGGTTCTGTCATCACGACGATTGAGGGTAAAGGGGCGGCGGTGAAGATTGAAGAGCTGCAGATGCATGAAGGAGATATCAAATCGATAGTAAAGGGTGAAGGAATAGTACTGCAGATTGAACGTTTGGAGGCTTCTAGGGGTTCTGTCATCACGACGATTGAGGGTAAAGGGGCGGCGGTGAAGATTGAAGAGCTGCAGATGCATGAAGGAGATATCAAATCGATAGTAAAGGGTGAAGGAACAGTACTGCAGATTGAACGTTTGGAGGCTTCTAGGGGTTCTGTCATCACGACGATTGAGGGTAAAGGGGCAGCGGTGAAGATTGAAAAGCTGCAGATGCATGAGGGAGATGTCAAATCAACAGTGAAGGGCAAGGGGACGGCACTGCAGATTGGACAATTAGAGAGTTCAAGAGGTTCTGTAATCATGACGCTTGATGAAGGGGCAGCGATGGGGATCGGAACGCTGCGGGCGGATAACACCATATGGACAATAGATGGCGAGGGGACGGAATTACGGATTGGTTCCAGATGGACAGTGGCGACCCACCTAAAGCCTTAACATCGCCGACCAGAAAGACCCCGCAGCCATCATACAGTACAGACGGCACGAACCCTTCATTTCTGGCCCCCAGAGCTCTTCCCAACCAAGAGTGGGACGGGCCCGATGAGGAAAATGCCCGCAGAACGAACGGGAACCCGGTGTCGCAGTGGTCGCGAGTATAACATCGCAGCGCGCTCGAACCCACCCCTTTGCTGCAGCCTAAGCTCCGCTAGTCTCATCTTAGTGGATGTTTCTCGTAGGCAATGTCGCTGGCCAGCTGATGACAGAATGGCGAATCGGCCTCTCATACATTATCCATCGCTGCAGTCTCCTAAGCAGTAGGACTGCACTATCAGGTCGGCGACCTCTCACCCTGCGCGCCACATGTCCTGCACACTGCATAGCTAGCCCACGCCCAAGCAGTTCTGCCACTAGCCTCTTTGTACCGCGGACCCCGGTCGCCAGGCACCACTTGCTGCCTAGCCAGACGACGGCTGCAATTGCGGGTTCTCATGGAGTCTATGGTCTTTTCCTCATTCGTCCCCTCACATTCCCAGCTGCGTGAATTCAGGCAGCGGCTGTGGATTCGATGAACATCAATAATGCGACCAAGCACGTCGCGACGGTTCATCTACGAGTCAGCAGCGCGAATGAGTGAGTGGATATGAGGAGTGCGACAGGACGAAAGAACAGAGGCAATTTCGCATTTATGGTACTGTGAATGAAGTCAAGAAACTATTAGCCCGCCCTGACCCGGGACGGTTGCGAAGTCCCTCATAGGGTGGTGGGGGTCGCACATTAGTCCTTTCTCCTCCGAGAGAGTCTCGGCTCTCCTACGGCGCGATGGCTTCTATCCTGCAACAGAGTGTCGATTAGGGAACATTTGGGCCCCTCCTACTCGTTTTCTCTCTTCTCAGAGTGGTCCTCTCGAACGAGATGTTTCTTGGATTTGCAAGCATGGATCGAGGAAGGGATGGGCTGTCTGCGCCCCAGAAGGCAGGACGGTAGGCAAGCTTTGGGTAAGGTCATCACTCAGCCAAAAGCGGCGGAGTGGAAAAGCGAGGATGGTCTGTACGAAACAGTAGAAGGCCAAGTTAAGAAGTCGGACGGTTACCAGCGTACGGCAGGGCAGTGTAGCACTCACGATGGGAGCCACTATTGCTGTTGGTGCGGAATCACCGACGAAAGAACTTGGCTTGAAGAAAGCGACGCCGGAGAGCATAAACATCAGCCTCTTGTGGGTTGTTTCTTATTGGCGTGCTTCTCAGGGCGTGGCCCTCATGGTGTGCCTCTCATGGCGTGCCTCCCATGGCTTGCCTCCCATGGCGTACCTCTCACGGCGTACCTCTCATGGGTGTGTATCTCATGGGGTGAATCTCATAGGCGTGCCTCTCATGGCGTGCCTCTCCGGCGCCAAGACATTTCAGACTTTTTAACGAGATCGATTGAAGGTCAAAACGAAGAGTGTCAATTGACATGTTCTTGTCTCGCATTATGTAGAGTTTTGCACACATGTCAGCTCTTTTCAACACTTTTGCGGCTTTCCAAGCTAGTATCACTGACTATGAGCTCAATCACCTTTCCTTTGTCAATCCTCTTTGCGCAGCGAAAGCTTGTCAAGGAAGGGGTCGTGAGGATTGGGCCACTCCAACACAGGGAGATAGAGGATTAAAGCCCTGACTAGTGCCATAAGGAGCCCAATAAAGAGAAGGAGCAAGCAGACCAACTTTGTGCCACAGCCTTTATTCCCCGAAACGTCGACTCGCTTCGCGCCAAGTGGAGTAAATTTGGTGCCAATCAATCTTATCAGATTAGGGCTTGGCTTCGGATATCGACCTCTTCAGCACTTTTGAGAGCTGTGTAGTCGTGCTTCTAACTCACGATCATGCATCTCATCAATTCCCAAAGCTGCATCTGTTGTAGATCCGATGTACAAGGGTCGACGGGCACTTTACAACCAAGACAAAGGGATCCTTTTTCTTCGAGCTTAGGCCCACCCACCAGCAACCTGGCTTTTGTGGCGCTGGTCGGCCAATCACAGCGAATACGCCCACACTACAATGTGTGATATGTGTTGTGGAATAACGGCTAGCTGTAATCAATTCGGTGTTATTGGTAACAGGTTTGGCACTGCTCAAACTACTGAAAACCAAATTTGCAGTGCTTACTCAAAACTTTGGCCGCCATTGAAGTGCACGATTCTGGCTCATGGGCACCTGGTGCTGCCTATGTCACTCATTTAGTAGCTCTACCCGTTCCCTTTACCACCGCCGCTTCACAACTGGGATGGCTTTTCAATTCATCACAGTAGCTCGACGCGGAACCATGAAGATTTCGAAGAATTGTGGTGAGATACTTAATGCCAAGCTTTTGGCTTGCGGGGCTGGAGCTGAAGCGTCCCCGCGGTTGAGCGCCATAGACGTTAGACAACAGCTGAGAGCTGAGGGGTTACAATGCTGGAATGCAATGTCAAGCATCCAGTCAACGCGTGCAACATGGCATCGATGGCGTTTGTGGAAATCCGATCATGCGGTCTCAAGATGGTGCTCATTATCCCTCTCTTATATATTTCTTTTCCGCCCACCCTTTTCTTCCTTCCATTTCTTCTTGCTAGTTCTACGATTTGCTCCTTGTGGTGAACAGCATAATGGATAGCACATCTCAGCATGTAGTGAAACACGACGGCCATCCAAACCACGGCCATCCACCGTCCGGCCCTCAGCAGCCCATTGGCCAACCTTACTGGTGCGCCAACTTCACTCCGCCGAATGCTGTGTCAGACACGTTCACATACGATACCGGCTTTGGCGACACACCAGGCTGGGGGAACAACGAGCTCGAAAACTATACGAACGACCCGAACAATTCGTTCTATCGTGGCGACGGGAAACTAGTGATCCGGGCTGTTGCCAACTCCAACCGGACGGACCCTTACCGCGTCCTCAAATACACCAGCGCCCGGCTCACAACCAAACAGACGCTCAGTAAGCAGTGCGGCTTCGTGGCGGCTGTCCTCACCCCGCCTTGCGCCTCAGGAGTGTGGCCAGCATTCTGGATGCTTCCTAAAGCGCCTTTCAGCTGGCCGACCCAGGGAGAAGTTGACATCTTCGAAAGCTGGAATGGCGACCTCATCAACCACTCTAGCCTGCACTGGGGCAATTTTAACCCGGCTGATGCCCAAAAACATCGCACCATAGAGACAAGTACGCCGGGCATGGCTCGCCCAGAGGGCCATATGTACGGCTTCGCGTGGGATCAAAAAGAGGACAAGGACGGGAGCCCCGGACGGCTGGTGTGGTACGTCGACTGGAAGCCTGTCATGAAAGCCGACATCCCCCTGGGCACCAGAAGGATGTCCAACTATTCTATCATATTCAACATAGCTATGGGTGGCAACGTCATCCAAAACGTCACCCCGGTAGACGGAGTCTACGAGCTCGTCGTCCATTCACTCGAGCTGTATGAAGCACCACCAGGAGGCTGGGGCCAGTTCAACAATGACTATCACACGGCGGCTCAAGGCAAGCCTTATCAACCCTAAAAGTATCCGCGTTTGTCTGCCAATCCCATCTTTTGAGGGAGCATTCGAGTATCCTACCATTTACGGAATTTGTCTATTTTTTGTCTTACTGCTTTGTTACCAAGCTTCTTGAATTGAATCCTGCTCGAACGTGCGGTTGCGAAAGCGACGGCGAAGGCGACGGTGGTTGTGGTAATGTGCTACTCAGCAATCTTGAGGGCTCATTCTCGCCCAATATATCTGGCATTGTTTGGATGTCAGGCGAGTCTATAAGGCGGAGTGATGTTCTCTTGGTTCTTCTAAGGCATAAGGCAACTCATACACCTGAGTTTTCTCGTCATCGCGAGTAATTAATCTGTTTTCTGCGCTTTCGGCGTCTCCTGAGCTCTCTTCTTGGAATAATGGTGCGTAGATAAAGGCCAGATTGCAAGGGAAACGTCACAATCCGGTTCTACAGAAAATGCTTCAATCAATAATGAACTACATCCAGCAACACAACGCTAATAACGCAGTAACAGCAAAGATGTCTGTGACAGAGGTATATGTGCTTGTTCAGTGGGCATGGTCCATTCTTCCGGCTTTTGTAGTACATGGCCCGTGTTCCTTCTTCTCACTATTTCCTGCCACGGATGTAGCGAAGATTAGGGTCTTGCAAGTCATCGAGCTTGGCCTTACTGTATCACGGACGTGAAGAACGGCCTCCAGAAGATTTCTATCCGCTTGGGGAAAGTTGAGTCAGATGGAGAGGGGGGTTGCTGATGAGACGAAGGTCAGGTTGAGGAGAAGGTGGGATGTTTATAAGACTGCCTGCTGGTTTGGGAACCGGTACGTTCTCGGGAGATACATGAAAAGTAGGGAAGAAGTGAACCTGAGCTGGTTCATAATGATATACGTGATGATGTGGAAAGGTTCAGAAATGTGTCATCCCAATGAACAGCCGTTGTACGCATACTTCTACCATAGATGCAAGCCTGTACTCCCCAAACCAGTGCTTAGTTTCCACCAGGCCTATTCCTACAGGACTGACGAAAGAGACAACCTATTATCACCCTTGGATGCGCCGTCCTCAGAAGTCCTGCTCCTCCTTGAAGAACTGTGTGAAGCTAATAATAGTGCCGTAGATGAGTAGGCCCCCAACGATAGACATGGCCATGGCAGGCGTTGTGATGAGGGCACAGTGCGCAAGTAGTACTGGTAGGGCTGCAAGGCAAGCTGGTCAGCAGTTCATTCTACAACAGCATTTCTCCTTCCCCGCTTCTTCATTGACGCATAACGGAAGTTTCAAACCTACCAACACCCATCACGACGAGGAACCCAGTACAAAATCTCCCAAAGTCGATGACGGCATTTCCCGCACTCTCCATGAAATCATCAGGATTTGAACATCGTCCGCAGATCCAATTCGGCAGCGGGGCAATCACATAGGTTGCGACGACGAGGAGAGTGAGGAAGTTGTGGAAGAGGGCGGCGGAGAGGATTACGAGGAGGAAGCCGATGGCGAGGACCTGGAATTCGGGTCAGTGTTCATACCTAACAGAGAGGACAGGAGTAGCGTACGAAGGAGAGCGCAATAATTGTCTTGAGGCCTGCCGCCATCGCAGCGCGGGACGAGTTAGTCAGTGGCTGGGTGCCTTTCGAGTGCTGGAATGAGCTCGCTGGGTAGAATTGTAGGATATGATGGAGAGGTAAAGGAGATTCTCTGTATAGCCTAGTCGAGAGAGGATCTAAAAGGCCCAGTAATGCAAATGAGCAGTGTGTAGCAGAAAGCATGAGGGCAAGTTTCAAGGTAAACGAGGCTCTCAGGTGTGGCTATGGCTGGGCATCATCACGGGCGCTTGAACGACGATCTGCCGAAGCTCCAAAACCGCGTCTGCATATGCGTGCCTGCGGTCGAATTTATTGCGTCTTGAATTGTCAATGAGCATCTCCAACTTGAACAACTACTAAGAAACTCGCTCGAGTGCAGCTGATCCTCCCAACGGCTCAAAATGTTCAGAAATAACTACGACAACGATTCAGTCACATTGTGAGCCCTCCACTGAAGCATTATTCCAGAGCCCCAGCCATTGGTGCTGGATCTGCTGCCCGAAGAGTGCTAATACTTGGGACATAGCTCTCCACAAGGTCGAATATTTCAGGTTGAGTACGCGCAAGAAGCAGTCAAGCAAGGTTCAGTAGTCGTCGGCCTTGTTAGCGAAAGCCATGCCGTCCTAGTAGCTCTAAAGGTATCATCACCCTCGACCATGTCTCAACTCGGCCATACTAATGCAAGTCCTTCCTGTGCAGCGAAATGCCGAAGAGCTGTCATCATACCAGAAAAAAGTCATCGGCCTAGACGACCACCTTGGGCTGGCACTCGCTGGTCTGGCTTCCGATGCCCGAGTTCTCTCAAATTTCATGAAGCAACAAGCCCTCGCCTCGAAGATGACCTATGGCCGACCTATACCAGTCGAGCGAATAGTCGACATGATCGGCGACCGCGCACAGACAAACACACAGCACTACGGCAAGAGACCATACGGTGTAGGATTATTGGTGGCCGGCATTGACGAGCTGGGACCACACCTCTTCGAGTTCCAGCCCTCAGGGATGACACAGGAAATGCTTGCGTGTGCAATTGGGGCGAGAAGTCAGATGGCAAGAACATACCTGGAGCGACATCTAGACGAGCTTACCAACTGCGGACGAGACGAGCTCATTAAGCATGGACTGTTGGCGCTGAAGGAAAGTTTGTCGCAAGACAAGGAGCTGACGGTCGACAATACGAGCCTGGGTGTGATTGGCTTGACAATGAAAGACGGAAAGCGCAAGCTCGAGCCCTTCAAGCTCTTCGACGGACAGGAAATCGCGCCATTACTCGAAGCGGCCCTTGAGTCGGCCGGCACAAGTGGGGAAGAGACAACTGGCGATGCAATGGAGACAGATCAATAGAAAGGTTTGAGCAGGATGTAAGTTTGGGCATGGCATGGCATGGCGTTCCCGGTTCAATCAGGGGCAAACAGGCAATGCGCCTGTTCTACATCTAGCTGGCAAGATTCATGAGGCTCCATCCAGACCTACAATCCTCTATCCAGATCCTTTTCACTTCATCCCAAAGGGCAAGAGCCCGAGCTATATCGTGCTCTCCCTCACTTCCACCCGCCCGCTATCTCATGGCCCCTAAAGCCGGCTCCAGAGGCTTCAAAGTATCACCAAAAAGACGTTAGCGAGGGCAGGACTCACAACGTGCGGTCAGAACCATTTAAGGCGGCTGGATTTTGGGAATTGCTCCAAACGGACCAATCCACCGCTGTTTGTTTTCCTTGCGTCTTACACACACACAATCTCGCCTCACCGATTTTCTCACTTGGTTTTCGTACGGGATGAGAATGTAGTTAAAAAAAGGCTGGGAAGGCGCAAGCTCTATCCGGACCTCAAGTCTCTACAGTAGATCTTCAATCTATCCCGAGGCGCCAGCCATGCGATGCTCTCTCTTTTCACCCATTCTCTTTTCCATGGATAGCTCAATCCGTTCCTCTGCCACTCAGATTGTCCAGTCCAACTTAAACCTCTCCTCGCTAACCCTATACCCCTTCAACGCTTCCACCACGTCCCCCGTCCCCTTCACCTCCACCAGAATGTCAGCATTCCTCTCCCCCACATACCCCTCCCTCACCGCATTCCTCACCCACTGCAGCAACCCATCCCAATATCCGTCAATGTTCACGAGCACGATCGGCACCGCGTGAATCCCCAGTTGATTCCAAGTAACCATCTCCATAACCTCCTCAATCGTCCCGTACCCACCTGCAAGCGCCACGAACCCCGACCCGGGCCCGCCGTCAATCACTTGCTGCGCCATCAGCCGCTTCCGCGTGTGCATGTCTGGCACGATGGTTGTACGGCCAAAGGGGGACTCTTGCAACAAATCATCTCCATTTCCTGAATCGATTCTCTGCAATTCATCAGACGTCATGGTCTTCTCGGCCTCTTTCCCACCGGTAGTGTTCGACCGGCCTTCGAGCGGCTTGCCCTGTTCACCGACTTTTGTGCCCTCATAGCCCTTTTCTGTGCGGATGAGGGCGCGCGGGATGACGCCGTGGACGGCTTTGGGGCCGGACAGCGAGACGAGCGTTTTGGCTAGCTCGCCCATTATGCCGACTGTGCCACCGCCGTAGACGAGGTTGTATTGGGCGTCGTGGAGGGATTGGGCTAGGGCGCGCGCGGACGCCATGTGGATCGAGTTCTTGCCAGGGCTGGAGGCGCAGCTAGATGGGGTAGGCAATGTCAGCTTCACTGATTCAGCGGATTGGGAGTAGATGAGAAGTTGGGGTGAAGCTTACAAGACACACACGGTGGCGGGTCTGGTCGACGAGGTCGCCTCAGGCGCCATGCCGTTGACGATTGTGGACATCTTGGAGCTTGGATTGATAAGGAGATCTAGCGACCTTGAGAATCGGTGGATGGTGAGGTAGATTTGAATGCTTTTCTTTGCGTTGTTCAGCGTTTGTAGTTGCCACTTTAGTGTTGGAAATGACAGGAGAAATGTCCCACCGCGTAATTGACCTCACGGAGGCCAAAGATCAGCAGAGCACAACAAGTTACGACAGCAAACTCCGGTCACAAGACATGCAGTATTCGCCATGTTGAGATTGAGCACAAAAGTGTGCCATTGGAAAGTGGAGAGATCCGCAGAAAGCATATCTAGGCCCTCGATCTTTAGCGGCCAATGGGTCGCTTCCACACCGTGCATGCTAAACTGGAGCTTTCCCATGTGTCAGATTCTTTGTGGTGATAGGTGCATGGCAGCACTACAGCATACAGAGTGAGGCTAACCTAAAGAGGGTCTATTGACCTGCTGCTCGCCGAGTTGCTCCAAAAGCGATTTGCCCATCATTGGTAGTTTCTGCTACGTACGCTTTTTCAAACCCAATGTGCGCTACAGCGGTGGCACGGGGATATCAAGCAGTCTGCCGCATACAAACGTTCATTGCTCATTCCCCCCAGCGCGCCACGTAGGGTGGTTGCGTTCTCCTAACTGGCCATGGTCAGTATCCTCCTTTCTCAATCCCCGTTCAGTAATTCTGTTTGACCAGTGGGTCACGCGACATCGGGTTCAGATTTTAGTGGAACATTTTTCCAGAGTCACTGATTTCAACCAGTCACATTGATAGCGGGCTTGCTTTTCCTTCTCTTGGCCTTCTGACTTGACGCTGGCGTTGTTGGACTCTTTTCGGAACCCTTCGCCGACTTCTTGCTCCCAATAGTCGACATATCAGTTTGAATTGGAGGCGGCGGAGGTGGCGGTGCTGGAGCAGGCGACGCCTTCTTCGTCGAGGCCGGTTGTGAAGCAGACTGTGCTACTTGGCTTGCGCCTGCGCTTGGTGGGGCGAGTGCCTCTTTGGTCTTCGATAGACGGAAATTACCTGGTTCGCCGTCTAAGGGCATCTCGTTCATATACTCCTTGCCGTACCGGAGTGACATGTTGATCGACTCAAGCAGAGTGCGGGTATCCTGAAAGTCTGGTGCCTGGGCATCTGGGAGCATTTTTGTACTCTTCTGTGAGGCATCGGGCTGAGAGACAGGCATAGGAGTAGTCTCTTTGCTTTGCTGTGACAAGGCTATCTGGCTTGGCTGTGAGGGCTTTTGTACCGGGGGGAAGTATGTGTGGCCATATGATGGTGCAAAAACAGGCAAGGGTGCAGCCGCAGATAGCATTTTAGTTAAGGATGTGGTGGTGGAGAGCTTGACTCGTCAGCTTCTGGTAAAGTGGATGAATGGCAACCTACTATTCTGTTTGTCATGATCTTGGCCACAGACGGGGCTTGATAGATAGCATCTCCAACAATGTAGTAGAAGGCTAAGGCTGTGACGTGGTCATCTTGACCAGCTCTCTTTACTCGATCCTGCTTCTTGATGACCCAGACATTGGAGAAATCTTTGCCATTCGGACCGTCAATTTGGACATTCAATGCCAAAGGGTCATATGCGACCACATATTCGAGTCCAGACAGCCTCCGTAGTTGAGCTTCGAAGCTTTCCCTGGTGTTCAGCCAATGAGCGAAGCGGTAGTCACTTAGAGCTTGCTGGAAGACCGAGCTGTTACTGGACTGTCTGTCAAAGAAGGGAGACTGAGCGAAGTAGAAGAGGACTGCTGGTAAGTGAGCATTTGTACTGCGGGAAGCACGGGTGCGAAATCACCATTGTTGGAGTGGATATATCCCCCATTGTAGGCTACCCAGTTTGGGTCACGGTAGTATTGCTCCTCAAGCTTCTCTTCTTGTTTGTTCTCCATCTCATATGGCTGATCTACTATTCCCTTTCGCGGCGTTGACCATTATAGTAACCACTCAGTATTTGAATGTCGCTAAGTGGCGTAAGGATCATTTGCGGCTGGCTCAGCATCTACGTTTTAAATGCGAAGGTCTTACGGGATTAGAAAACGTACCTTGAATCTGAATGGTACTTTCAGAAAAAGTCTTGGCATGGCGAAAGAAGTTGGCACTCACCCAACCTACCCCATTAACCATCAATTGTCCACTGTGATGTATTCTTTAGATTTTATGGCAGGTTACGCAGCACTCTCTGAGTTTACGCACTGGATATCCCATTTGTAAGATTGGATCTAGCCTGCCATCTGCATCATCCCTCTCAACTTCTCGTTCCACACCTCCATGAATTCCCTGCTCTTGTTCAACATTGGAATGATCCAGAAGAAATGCGGCCAGCCCACCCACTCAACCAGATCTACCTTCACTCCTTGCGATTTCGCTTCCTCAGCGAAGAAGACTGTTTCTTGGTAAGTTGGGTCTTTAGTCGTAGCAGCAATGTAGATTGGTGGGAGAAGCTTAATGTCTGGATGGAGCAACGGCGAATAAAGTGGATCGTCAATCCGCGGCGGAGCGTACCATACTGCCAACCACGTTAGAAGCTATATGAGACTAGAGAGGAAAACATGTATGCTGACCAACTGCTTGAATCATAAGCTCTCTCCCAATCATAGCCGAGTCGGCATATTCCTCAGGAGTAAACCTTTTCTTGTATGACTCTGGAAATGCCTCGACATCACATGACTGCAGGCAGGCAAGAATCAATCCAGACGGTCGAAGCCCGGGGTCTGAGGCGTATTTGAGCGCGACACAGGCGGCAAGATTCCCCCCGGCCGAGCCACCCATGATAAACTTCTTCTTGTGATCACCTCCATATTTTGACGCGTGGGCGTGCATCCATTCGTAAGCCGCGCAGCAATCATCCAGACCCGCGGGGTACGGATGCTCAGGTGCGAGTCGATACTCTGGAGAAACGAGGATAATTTGAGAGCTCTCTGCGATATTGCGGCAAAGATGGTCTTCTCCTTCTATGCTGCCCGTGAACCACCCGCCACAGTGTATGTAAAGCCCCACTGGCAGCGGGTCTTTTAAGCCTGTAGGTACATATGTCCTGACTCTTAGATCCTTCCTCACCTGAATATCTTGCGTCTTTACAGCATCGTCGTTGGGTGGCGGCAGGAATGGTCTAATGCCTGCGAAGATTCCTCCGAACTGGTCACGAACGTCATTGACAGGGGCTGGCTGCAAGGTGACTCGACCGCCAGTCATTTGCTCAGCCTGTGGCGCTCAGTAAACATGCTGATCGAGGAGGGCAGGAGCACTATTACAGCCAGCCATTCTGGATCGTATGGAGGTAGGTCTGCCATGCTTACTGCCAGGATCAGTGGATTGGATTGTGAGAGACGCTTGAACGAATGACAAAGGAAAGCATGAGAATCCGCTGTGGCAAAGACACCGCTCGAGAGACAACTGCCTGCGTATATGTCGGTCGTAGAAAGTTGCTCCCAAAACACGAGGGCTGTTGCGCAGACTAGCGAACTTTGGGCTTTCCTAACTAAAGTGCTGCCAGTTTGCAAATCATAGCAACCCAGGCTTCAGCTTCTGTACGTTGTAGAACTGAACATTATCATTATGTACACGCATAGCACGCTCCAGACATGCAAGACGAACGACAGACGTGTAGAGAAGCTCCATTGCCAGCCTGGTGTCGAATCTACGTTGACATCCCGTAGGTAAATTTAGCGAGGGGTCCCCGGAACTTGGGGATCGCCCGCGGAAGGCAATGCTCTTCTCCAACGAATTTAGATGCTAACGAAGAAAACACGGTCTGGCTGAAGAAACCCTCGTCTCATTTATATCGCAATGCCGGCGTAAGTGATTGGGGGCAACGGAGACTACTCTCATCCCCTTGGAACCTCCCACGGTGAAATCAAATGTCCACTTCCAAACCGTGGGCGGGCCGCCGGTGGCCTCCAATCCCTACTCCATCCGCAACCAGTGATGTGTCCAAGCACAACGCGATTTACATCGCCAGCGACCTACCTCACACGCACAACTGCATGATCTGAGGCGCTAACAGTATCTACCTGCAAGCGTCTCATGTCTACGAAGCTGCAAACATCGCCGGTCTGCTGTTCTTCTGCAAGGCCTGGTGCGGCTGAAAGAAGACAATTACACCCTCCCGCAAGTAGCCGCCAAAGAGTGACCTCCCCAAAGACATCCCGTTTTCGTGATTCAACCAGCCAAGACTCTTGGCCTCTCTAACTAGTGAGACCTCAAGGCGGGCTCAGCCGCGCCCGCCAACTTCCCATCGAGCATGATGATACCCTATACCTTTCTGAAACAGTCAGTGTGAGCCTATAACGAATGCAGCGGCCGCGGATTCCTATTCATCAGCCTTCAGCAATATGAAGCACGAAGACTACACGGTGGGATGGATCTGTGCCTTACCTACAGAGATGGCTGCTGCAGTCGGGATGTTAGATGAACGTCATCGTATTTTACCATCTCGCCCACAGGATAACAACAATTATGAATTCGGTCGCATTGGAGGTCATAATGTGGTAATCGCCTGCCTCCCGTCTGGAGTGACGGGTACGGTATCAGCGGCTAGAGCGGCCACTCAAATGCTGTCCACCTTTACGGAGCTAAGATTCGCGTTGATGGTAGGGATTGGCGGTGGAGTACCCAGCGAAGAGCACGACATTCGACTCGGAGATGTGGTAGTCAGTAAGCCGACGGGAACATTTGGAGGCGTGATCCAGTATGATTTCGGAAAGACTGTACAAGAAGACAAATTCGTTCGAACGGGCTCGCTGAATAAGCCTCCAGAGTTGTTGCTGAGCGCGGCGGCCAATTTGGAAGCAAAACATATGATGGAAAACCACGTGGTGGCTAAGTATCTCTCGGAGATGATGCGGAAATATCCTACGATGGCAACTCAATTTACATGTCCGGGTATACAGTATGACTCGTTATACAAACCGGAGTATGATCATCCAGAAGGATATGCAACATGTTCACAATGCGATGCTAGCAAATTGATTTATCGGAAATCTCGCCCTTCTGAGGATGTCGTCATTCATTATGGTCTGATTGCTTCTGGTGACCAGGTGATGCGGCATGGGCGTGCAAGAGACCGGTTGAGACGAGAGCTTGATATACTCTGCTTCGAGATGGAGGCGGCGGGATTGATGGACAGCTTTCCATGTCTTGTCATTCGAGGAATTTGCGACTACGCAGATTCGCACAAGAACAAACGGTGGCAACCATATGCGGCCGCAACGGCATCGGCGTACGCTAAAGAACTTCTCTCTGTCATCCCAACAAAGCTGGTAATCAGCACAGAGACAGCGGCTGATGTGGCTACCGCAGCTGGTAAGTGACCTTTCAGATCTCGGAACATGTTGATGGGACATCCTTCTCTGAGCTTCATGTGAAGCAGCTTGAGCATGCTTGCATGGAGAAATCAACGATGTGGGTTCATGCTGGCATCAATCAAGATTTTTGGCAAGAGCATTGCCGGCCATGCGGTGCCAGTAATGCATCCAGTACACATTTATGTCCCCTAATTGGAAGACGAAATATGGTGGTTGACGGAATATGACGTTAGGTTCCCTTCCTCAAATTCCTCGATTCCATAATAAACACTACGAAATCCCCCGAAATCCCAGCCCAGTCTTCACCGGACGAGAAGAAATCCGCGAGCGGCTGAGAGCAAGCTGCTTGCCGTCAAGCTCGCCAGATTCCCTGCAGCAGAAACGATTTGTTATATATGGCTTGGGTGGATCTGGGAAGACCCAGTTGTGCTTGAAATTTGCGGAAGATCATCGCGAAAAGTATGTAAGACCAACAGTCTGAGGTTAGCCTCTCTAGAGTCCGCACTGACGGATCGTCAGATTCTGGGGAATATTCTGGGTTGATGCGAGTAGCGATGGAAACATCGAGCGAGGGTTCTCGAATATTTCCAAGGTGTGTGGACTCAAAGACGATGTGGGCGTTGTCAGAAGATGGCTATCGAACGTGCCTGAATCTTGGATGCTGATCTTGGATAATGCGGACGATCCTGATCTGGACATTTCTCAATATTTTCCGGTTGGAGATCGAGGGACAATCTTGATCACGACACGAAACCCTGACTGCAAGATCCATGCCACTGCTGGGTCATACGAGCTTGGTCAGATGGAAACCGAAGATGCCATCACTTTGATCCTCAAGACGACTGGCACGCAGAACCTGTCAGACAAGCCAACACGTGAGATCGCGAAGTTGGTCGTTTTAACTCTAGGATGTTTAGCCCTAGCCATCGATCAAGCCGGAGCTGTGATCCGAAAGGGCTTGTACAGTATGGAAGAATATTGTGAGATTTATTCTCTGCGTCGGAAAGAACTTCTCAGCCAGAAAGCAGTTCAGGGACGGGGGGATTATCGGTACACTGTATACACGACTTGGGAGATATCACTTCGGATGATCGAGGAGAAGGGTGGCGAGGCTGCGCGAGACGCGATTGAATTATTACAGATCTTCAGCTTTCTCCACCAGGATGGAATATCGGAAGAAATATTCCACCGGGCGTGGGAAAATCTACAGAAGGACACGCATTCAGAATGGATGCGTTCACATCAAACCAACCTGCTCCGACAGGAATCCGGAACCTGGGACTCTCGTCGCATCCGGAATGCTATGTCAATTTTGTCTTCATTCACTCTGATCAGTCGCGACACGTATCGCCTTGTTTCAATCCACCCGCTCGTACATGCATGGGCTCGAGATCGATTGAGTCATTCGGACGAGGAACAAATCTGGACACTGACTATCTGCATGATGTCCATATCGATATCATGGACGTTTCAGACGGTTGATTATCGGTTTCGGAAACTCCTTGTACCTCATATTGATGCCTGCCTCGGGATCTATCCGGATGGGATATTCCATCTTCGCGATGTAGGTCAAGATTGCCTAAACATGGCTGAGAAATTTGGGCTTGTATACCAAGAGAATGGCCGATGGCAAGAGGCGCTTCAGCTGGCGGAAATGGTGGTGGTTGCGTACAAAAGGACGCTGGGCGAGGAACACTCAGACACCCTCCGCTCATTGCACGCTCTCGCCCTCATCTACAGCGAGGTCGGTCGATGGCAAGAGGCGTTACAGCTGACAGAAACAGTGGTGGAGGCGCGTAAGAGGACTCTGGGCGAGGAACATCCAGACACCCTCAGCTCGATGCACGCTCTCGCCTTCAGGTATAGCGAGGTCGGCCGATGGCAAGAGGCGTTACAGCTGACAGAAACAGTGGTTGCGGCGCGCAAGAGGACGCTGGGCGAGGAACATCCGGACACCCTCAGCTCGATGCACGCTCTCGCCCTCAGCTATGGCGAGGCAGGTCGATGGCAAGAGGCGTTACAGCTGACAGAAACAGTGGTGGCGGCGCGTAAGAGGACGTTGGGTGAGGAACATCCACACACCCTCAGCTCGATGCACGCTCTCGCTCTCAGGTACGGCGAGGTCGGTCGACGGCAAGAGGCGCTACAGTTGATGGAAATGGTGGTGGCGGTACAGAAGAGGACGCTGGGCGAGGAACATCCAGACATCCTCCTCTCGATGCACAATCTCGCCAACAGGTACTGCGAGGCCGGTCGATGGCAAGAGGCGCTTCAGCTGGCGGAAACAGTGGCAGCGGCACGTAAGAGGACTCTGGGCGAGGAACATCCAGACACCCTCGGCTCGATGCACAATCTCGCCCTCAGGTACGGCGAGGTCGGTCGACGGCAAGAGGCGCTTCAGCTGATGGAAACGGTGGTGGCGGTGCAGAAGAGGACACTGGGCGAGGAACATCCAGACATCACCCTCTCGATGCACAATCTCGCCAACAGGTACAGCGAGGCCGGTCGATGGCAAGAGGCGCTTCACCTGACGGAAACGGTGGTGGCGGGGCGTAAGAGGACCCTAGGCGAGGAACATCCAGACACCCTCAGCTCAATGCACAATCTCGCCATCAGGTACAGCGAGGCCGGTCGATGGCAAGAGGCGTTACAGCTGATAGAAATAGTGGCGGCGGCGCGCAAGAGGACGCTGGGCGAGGAACATCCACACACCCTCAGCTCAATGCACAACCTCGCCCTTAGGTACAGCGAGGCCGGTCGACGGCAAGAGGCGCTTCAGCTGATGGAAACGGTGGTGGCGGCGCATAAGAGGACGCTGGATGAGGAACATCCAGACATCCTCCTCTCGATGCACAACCTCGCCCTCATCTACAGCGAGGTCGGTCGACAGCAAGAGGCGCTTCAGCTGGCGGAAACAGTGGCGGCGGCGCGTAAGAGGACTCTGGGCGAGGAACATCCAGACACCCTCCGCTCAATCCACGCTCTCGCCTTCATCTACAGCGAGGCCGGTCGATGGCAAGAGGCGCCACAGCTGACGGAAACGTGGCGGCGACGCACAAGAGGACACTGGGCGAGGAACACCCAGACACCCTCGACTCGATGCACAATCTCGTCCTCAGGTACAGCGAGGTCGGTCAAAGGCAAGAAACACCACAGCTGACGCCAGATCTCAATCCTCTAAGTAATACCCAATATCAATAGTCTTCGTAGATAAAATGGAAAGGGCATTATTCCTCTATACTGTTTAAGCGAAGAGTTTTCTGCGAATACATCATAATAGCTGCTAGCACACCACAAGGCGTGTATCCGCTGGCGCTCGTCTTCCCTGAGATTGATACACTCCGAGGCGTTACCGGAAGCATGCAAGTGAACATTGCCCTGCATCGGGCGTGTGCGCCAGGTTTGGACGAGTTGCGGCGGTATGCGGCTTAGACTGATCCTAGGGACTACGACGCGGCAACTCTCGTGGCTCTCGTTGATGGGTTCAGGTCAGTACTCCAGCACCATCTAACAAACGAGGTTACAGTAGCACGCTACTTATGTTGGAGAAGGACTACGATAGTGGTGCTCTGCTGAAAATGTGGCGGGTCGCTGAGAAGGCCGCAGGAATGCGAGCGAATTTCATAGACGAAGCTTGAGTCTGAGCGACAGGACGTGCGAAGGAGACATTCAGGATTTTCCACCTGCCCTGGTTTCTACCGTATCTCGTGCATTACTAGTTGCTAGGAAGCATATGGGTGCTTGGAGATTCTGCCGGTCGGACATGTGCTCCAAGCCACGAGGGCTGCAATTTGTGGGGAGTCTGAAGAATTGGACGGCTTTGAAGTGCTTATAGATGGTATTGATATATGGTGATTTCGCCGAACGCAGCCATATTCACTAGCCTGATGGACCAAGGGGAAAGCATCGATCATAGCTCTCGGAATATTTGTCTAGGGGAGAGATTAACGTAGAGTTACTGGCGCCCAAAGTACACGGAAAATCCTTCTAACCCTCCAGCCATCTCTAACTCTCGTTCTCCTTTTTTTTTCTTGGTCCAGACGTGAACTGGACTTACTCAAAGGGCGTTTGCAATGTTTGTTCCAATGTTCAGAGATCAAGGAGCAAGAGGAGAATTCTAACTAGCTAGTAGTACGCTGAGCGCAAAGCTACTAATTGAAAACACCCCATTCTAAGCACTGGGGGCCTCGTCGCTTGACAACCAAATGCTGGCTAACAGCAACGCGCTTTCATGCTCAACTCGCCTAACGAATATGGTAATCATGGATTCATGATAGTCCATAGTCCATAGAATCTCTATGTCCATTTTACTATGCATTATAGCTACTACCTTCTGATGGAAAACCTAATCGTATAGTTCCCTATCGTTGGTCCGAGAGCTGTAAACAAATCATTTTGTTGCTGAATGAAAGTAACCAATTTTTAGCCGCACAACCAAATCATTGGAACGCTGCCGCTGCACCATGAGCAACTACTCCTCCGGCAACGTAAAGGTAGCCGGATGCCTCTTCTCAGCTGTCTTCACATCCAACTCGACACAATCCAGCTCAACCTCCTTCTCCATCGTCGGCGTTCTGTCAAGCTTCACTTTCTCTAGTAGATGCCCTATCGAGCCTCCTGAGTCTGGTCTTTGGGAGTCAGCATTCTCATATCCTTCATGCCATGGTAATCCTCTGGCGAGATGATTGTTCCTCGTCAGGTATCTTTGCATCCTGGTCACCTGCGCGTTCCACCTCTCGTCCAATGCCACTAGTGCTGCCGAAACATCCGGATCCGCATATGGTGAAATAGACGCAAGGGTGTTGGTATGCCTTATTGAATTCCTGTGGTGGTTCCTACCACCCACCGCACTTGTAAGCGTCCGCTTTAGTGCTCCGCCTTTGGCAAAAGACGTCTCTTCATCCATCTGTCCTATGCTTTGGATCTCTTTCTTCACTTTCTCCATCGACAGCTGCCGATCACGGTCCAGCGTTGGCATGTACAGCAAGGTCTTGTTATTCTCCAGCGCATTCACCAAGACGGTAAAGCTTTGTAGGTTAATCTCGTTGTTTTCGCAGTGAATCTCGGTCAGACTTTCATTCTCCTCCAGCACCTCGGCAAGCGTGTGCGCACCCTGCACACCGAGGTTTTGATGCTCGATCTTCAGCACTTTGAGGCTTTTGTTCTTCTTCAAACCCGTCAAGGCGAGGTTCAACCCGATGCCGAATCGTGCCGAGTCAAGGTGCGCGTGCTCACCACTAATATCCAGTTCTTCGAGACATGTATTAGTCGCGAACATGGCCTTTAATGCTTGACATGTCTCCTCTGTAGCATCGTATGGTAGTGAGGCCTTTGAAATGTCCAGACTCTTCAGTGTCACATTGTGCGTCATAGCCTCTACCAACTCACGGAAATGGTGCTCGCGCTCAAATTCGATCATGCGTGCAGTCAGCCGTGCGGGGCCGTAGTTCTGGGCGATTGACTTGAAGAGGAGTCTGTAGCCAAGTCTAAGGCGGTTTTCACTTGCGCTGATGTGAAGCTTGCGCGCTGTTCCGCGTTCCCGGGTCATCGACTGGAAGAACACGGCGAGGTCGTTGCCCGAAATACCACACTGATCTAGATGCAGCTCCCGGAGAGTATCTGATTTTGGGCTGTGAAGGTAAGCGGCTATCGAGTCAACCGTTTGTTCGTTCATGACGGTGTGGCTAAGGTATAGTGTTTCGAGCCTCCAGCTGAGAAGCGTCTCTGGTGGAACCAGGGGTTCCGGTCCACTCGTCCTCTGCACTCTAGTCAAGTTCAACTGTCGGATATGTGGAAAATAGGCGATCTGGCGTTGAAAGAGCTCCGGACTGAAACGCCCCTGTGCGCCAGAGATATTGATTACTTCCATAGTACTTTCATGGACGCTAAGTGTGGACAAAAGAAGATCAATGTCATGTACTGACAGGCCACTGTCGCCGATCTCAAGAGCACGGAAGTGACAAGCTCGCTCGGAAGCCGCGTCAACCAGATAGTCTAGATCAGAGTCTAATAACTTGATGCCGTTGAGGACGATCCAATCCACGTTGGTCAAAGATTTCTTGCAGAGCGGTACAAGGGCTTCAAGGATGCCGCATATTGGACCTTCTTGGTCGCTCGAGTTCATTGGCTTGGTGATGGAATTCGTGAAGTCCAGACGACGCAGTCTCTTGCTCTTTACTGCAAGCGCTCGTATTTCCTGCGAGAGGACTGGCAATTCTTCGTGAGGCTGAATTCGGGTCGGCACATCGGAACGTGTTGACATACCATCCACATCAACGCCAAAAGGGTCATAAAGATAGCGCAATGCATCTAGCTTGACATCACGAAATGAAAGTGAAGCAAAGGACTCGTTGTAACGGAGAGCCCGCGTGACTGCTAGCAGCTCCAGTGCTTCGTAGGGCGCAGGTGTCGTCGGCAGGAGCCTGAAGCATGGTGCGTCTTCGCACTCATAGTCTACTGTGTAGCAGATCCTGGACGGGTTCACGTCGTACGCCGCGCAGTATGCCATAAGTGTGCGGTCGAAGCATTTGTAATCTTCTTCGGGAAAGGTCAGTGGATCCGTCATGTCGTCTAATTCTTTGGGCACGTTGAAGGCAAAAGGCTGACGTATCCATTCCGGCCGAAGATACTCGGCGGCGCACCGAATCTTGAGAACTATTTCGCTGGCCGCTGCAGAGGCGAGGTGCATAGCAAACGGGCCCTGTGACGGGGCTCGAAAAATGAGTTGGAAAATATCATCAGCAGCTTGTAGAGTCACGGATACCAACGTCATCATTCCGAAAGAGAGTGGCGCGTCTAGTTCGTTCAAAGACGTACTTGATGACCGTCCCGATGATCTTGGTAATGGAATCAAGTGGAGTTTGTTGATACCAATTGTCAGATAACATACTGTCGAGCTTAGCTTTGTAAGATCATCTGATGACGATCGGCCGGCAGTTCTATGCGAGGCACGTTGGACCACGGGGAACATCTGGAAATGTTCGGGATCGTAGTCATGGTCCTTCTCCAATACGTGGGCCACATACTCTAGCGTACTTGTGTCAGGTTTGAATCCATGTTTCAACCTCAACCTGCTCGCTGCAGAGCGGATAGCGGTGAGCCAACCGTCGGCATCTCGAGGTTCATTCAGCTGGATCTGCATGCAAGTAGGTCGCTTTGAGACTTCTTCCAGGTGAGACACTTCGATGGTAAAGTACGGTTTACCGTCGTCCAATTTGTAGACAGCAATAATTCGGTCAAGAGAAATGCCGAATGTGATCTCCGCATGCATTTCTTGGAAAGATCCTGCAGAAAGTGTGTGTGATCGGTGTGTATTGGTCCTCGCGGACGACGCCGGTATGGTCGGAAAAGCCTCTGTTGCCTTGGACTGACTTCGGAATCGAATGAGATGCGTTTCAGTGAGCACGAGGTACTGATTGCGCCTCCTGAACACTCCTCCGGCAGTCTGTACCTCTCCAAACCGCAAGGTGGTATATCCAAACAAGTCTCGGACATTGATGGGACCTCCCACGCCTTCAAATTCGTCCGCAGACGACCGATTTGAGTCGATCCGGCTCAACTTTTCTTCATCTTCAAGCGAGTGCAAGGACCGTAGTGAACCGAACACTGGATTTCGAGCTGTCTTTTGCAGCGTGCGCGGACGTGTCTTTGGGCTTTCCAACTTCGCGTACTTGTCAGATACTACGGAATCAAGCAGGGGACTTGTTCCTTCTGGAATCGAACTGGAAGTAGAGATCGAGGAAGGTCTATGTCTCCTTCTGATGACCTCAAACTTCTCCGTGGAAGTTCCATCGCTGTGGGAAGCAGAGTGGCCGAAAATGCCGAGACTTTTCCTTCGACGTTTGTCTGACATTGCTCCAGCAGCCTGCCGCCGAAGAAATCTTTCTGGGAGATTATAGGAATGCGCTGGAATTTATCTCAATATCTCAACCGATTGCTTCAGTGAATCTGCAGGAGCAATATTTGTCGTATCCTTTAGGCCTGGCTTGGTGGGCAGAAGCTGGTCTGAGAAGAGTTTCATTATCGATGTTCATGGCAATCGCGTGCTTGAAAGCCACATTCTCTTGTGGTACTTTGAAAACGGGGTGTTCACCACGTGGCATATGCACCCCAGCTCGAGGCGCGAGGATCGCCAATTGCAACCTCCACAGAAGTTCCTGGTCTTTTGCGGGGCTTTGTCAAGTTGGGAAGGGCTGTTAACCGTGCACCAAGTAAGGCAAGGCTCCGCTTCCAATGCCCAGCAAAGAGAAGTAGTTCTAGTGTGAGAAAATGCCTCCGTCGACGTGTCTTTCAGAGCCGCCTTAGTCTCCGCGCCGGAGCAGAGACTCCGTAGTGCCGCCCGGGAATTGCGTCACAGACAAGAAAAGAGCCAGCGCTTAACGGCATTGGGGAGACTCTCTGCTGTCCATCGTGTGCTGAATTGTGGGCTTGCACGGTCATAGATGAGAAAGCTACTTTTGCATAGACATGATCTGCATGGGATCGTAGTCGTGCTAGTCTACTGCGCTTTCTCGAGTCATCATGTCCCATCGTCGACGTCACCTTCCTTTGTCGGGTGTAACGGAATTTGGTGGCGTGATGGCGAAGATCAGGCATGCTTACTGACATGCCCTATTCTATGGTTCCGGATATTCAACGATAGCCGTCAGAGATAAGGCGGAACCTGCTCGAGCTCCTACGACATGGGCCAAAGCTCGGATGCCCACTTTGAAATCGCAAGATAAACTCCGGCCAATCACGGTCCATCATCACTTCAGCTTGAATGCCCTCAAGACACTGTCCAACTTCGTCCGCATTTCCTCCCACTCGGCATCGACATCGCTCAAGGCTGTAATCGCACCTCCTGCGCCCACCCGCCATGTGTGAATTCCGTCATCGTCGTCGTCTTGGTGTGAAAAGGCCGTTCTGATACAGACGTTGAAAGCGCCTCCCCCTCCTACATCCAGATAACCTAGCACCCCGGAGTACACGCCACGACGGCGCTTTTCCAATTCGCACAAAATCTCACAAGACCGCTTCTTTGGCGCACCTGTCATACTACCCGGGGGAATGCATTGTCGAAGCGCGTTGTGCCCGTAATGAATCACCTGTTGTTGCTTCTCGTCATCTGTAGCACTCCTACATATCGGTGCATAGGCGCGGATGTGAGACACAAGCTGGAACACCGTTTCATGCTCGACAACCTCGCACAACGTTTTGACCTCTACGGCTGCTCCATCCTTGGAACCAACTGTCGAATAAAGATCGTGTCGAATCAAGTCGGCAATCATCAGGTTCTCAGCAGACTCTTTCGGCGAAGCCAAGATAGAGGTTGCTTTGGCGAGTGTCATACTGGGCTCCGATTTCGAAACAGTGCCTTTCATTGGAATCATGTCGATCATGCCATGTCGATTCCAGGCCAGGAATTGCTCTGGAGACGAGCTGAGGATCTTGGTCTTGCCAAGACTCAGGTAGGCAGAGAACGGCGCAGGGTTGTAAGATTGAAGGTTTTCGTAAAGAAGCCAAGATGTGGTTGAGCGGGCGGAAGGTAGCGTGACATGAGCCTCAGTTGTGAGGCAGAGTTCATAAGAGGAGCCGGCGCGGAGATGAGATTGACAAGCTTGGATGTTTCTCTTGTACGAATTCTCGTCCGGGAGTGTAATGCGAGCAGACGCAAGTATTGTAGCTAGTTCAGATGACTTGGAGTCAATTTGGAGGCTGTTCCTCGGTCGCAAGCACTGTAAAGTCTCCCTCATAGTCGTAACCCATTCAGAGTCGTCTTTCCGGATGGACTGAACGTGGATATTCTCTGTAAGCTTGTCAACAACAATGCTGCGCTCGACCCAGAGCAAGCTAATATCGGCGTTCGGTGCACTACAAGAATCCTCATGTGCTATCAGACCCAAAGTTTCAAGGCCTGTCTCGTAGGAGAAATAGCCTAGGAAACCACCCCAGAATGGGGATTCTGGATGACCTCCTTTTGCCCGTTTAGTCAGCATTGCCTGTTGAATGTGATGCAAGACATCCGAGGTGGTGAGCTTTGGACAAGTCAGCTTAGCTCCTTCTTTGTGGAGAATGCAGGATGACCGAGCTCGGCTTGATGATGACTGGCCCCAGGCCTCTAAGTATTTTTCTTCGAAGTACTCAAGTCTGAAATCATCAGGGCCTGGTATTGCATATACGCAGAATCGACCTTTCTTCGTAGACTCGAGCATAGCGAGTGCATGATCAGGAGATAAGCTCCGACAGAGCTCGGCAATATCCTGGCGGCAAATGGATGTTTGCAGAGTTTGGGTTTGAACAACATCTCCAGCAAACTGAGTGAGATGCTGCAATTCATCTCGAAAAGCTTGCTCGTCTCCGAATTTGCTTGGAAATGGGCAATCATCTGCTCTGGAAGAATGATTCTTTGGTAAAGCTTGTTCTTTGGGGATGGGCGACCGGGTTGGGTCTGTCCGGTCGGCATGTCCGGAGGAAAGGGAAATCTCAAAACGGTATGACTGTTGCCTTCTTGCGGGAAACTCCATAGCCGCTTTCCACCAGTTGCGAATGAGATCCTGGCAAGCAGCGTTGGATCGACATGACTCAGGATGAAATTGCAGGCCCCAGAAAGGAAACTTGGTATGTCGTGCGGCCATGAGTGTCCCTTTCTCGTTCCACGCAAGCTGCTGGATATTAGGACAGCTCTGGGCTTCTGACTCAACACTCTGGTCGCTGAAAGAAGAACGGGTCGAACTCGGGCGGCTAGCAAGGCTACTAGGCTGTGAAGTGCGTACATGGGCTTCGAGACTGTGGTAGTTAGTTGCCATCACTAGACCAACGTGTGCGAAAATGTCTTGATCAAGATGGAGAATCTTCTCCGCATGTCCGTGGCAAGGCTCTGGCAGAGGCGCAATCGAAGCGCCATAAGCTAAACACAGACTCTGAAACCCCAGGCAGATTCCCAGGATTGGCACACCACAGCGTTCGGCAGCTTTCCAGAGAAGTGAGATAATGCCTATATCTGCAGGATTTCTGGGATCACCAGGACCAGGCCCGACAACGACGGCGTCAAAGTATTCCAAGAGAAGCTCGTAATCGATGGTTTCGAGATTAAAGGTCCTCACAGGGGAAACACCGTTTTGGTGACTATGCGTTCTTTCATCTGCGGGTTTGAGACGTAGAGAGGGGCCTTTGCTGAGTCTGTCATGGAGAGTGCCGGTAACTGTCCACGAGTCCACCCGGATAAGCGAGACCTTAACGGGAAGAAGCCGTTGTAGAAGTGCTGCAATGCTCTCCGAGAACGAATCATATGCATCAATGAATAGAACATGTTTCTTGCTCGGCATTTCTGGCGGCGACGATCGTTGTCCGCGTTGTTCTTGGCGGATATCGATGCAACTTAGGACTGGCAAGAATGACGAGATGTAAAAACGTGCTTCCAGGCCCCAAACATTGTGCAAGTAGGTTCTGCAATATTTTCCTTTGATTTTGTGTCCGTCGACCTGTGAAAGCTTCCCTTACACAAGAAGCTTGCAGAACGCCTTAGACTCCAAAAACCCAATGTGCTTGGCCAGCTTACGTCCGGAAAACAACGGAAAGGGTTACGCCGGGTACAACGACCAGTGACTTTGGATCTTGGGGAAATTGGGAATACCTTCCACTTTGAAGAGGTTAAAAGAGCCAGGACAGCGGCGCAAGACGACAGGAGAAAGCTAACCCAAAAATTGCGTGCTAAGCAAATAGTTAGAGGGAGCAGGATAGCAGATCAAACAGCCTTGCACTGTGTTACAGAGGTGATTAACACGCCGTACGCTATGCTTGTTGACGAGCCTGGATGCAGAAGGGAATGCAGTGCCGTAATGTGTAACCTTTTCCGAGCTCACGCGCAGAGGCGAAACGGTCAGAATTTTTTTTTTGCACCGTACCACCTGTTGACTACCGGATCTGGTTTAGCAACCCTGTGACCGCCCTCACCGCCCGCCGCGTCCGGCATGGCCGGTCCTGACATGACCGCCAACAGGGGTATCGCGTCGGAGTGCCTCCGCCGCCCACTGAGGGGGCACCTCAATGATGCTGTTTAGGCCTTCGTGCCCTGCCACTCTTGCGCAGGCCTGTGCCACAGCTCCTGTTGGAGCCTCGGTCCTAACAGCTCCTTCCTTCTAGGTATCCTCCTAGGTATGCTCTAGCCCTATTCAAGCGCCACAGGGGCGGTCTCTGGGCTGTTCAGGCTGCCTCGGAGATTTGTCGCTTGTGGCTGTTTAGGGGTGGCTTGGAGGATTGGCCACCGAGGATTCCACGGTATCTAAAGGACCCCCAAGTCGATGCAGGCTCGCTTGGAAGGCCTGAGATTAAGCCTAGGGATTGAGTCTTCTGGGCGTGGTGGCAATCACAGCATGGTCACTTCATAGGTGCGCCGCACACCTGGGTAGGGCATCGCCTATCAAAGTAGCCCCCTCCCAAGGCCTCTACAGGGGATAGGGGCCTTTGAGTCTAATGATTAGCTGCCAATCCAACTGCCTCAGGGACTTTGGCTCAGAACGGGTCACGTGCCGGGTGCGGTGAAGCTATGCCATCAACTACGGCCATCACAACTCAATGCTCACTACACCAGATTTGACGCTGTTAGTGTCTGTGTGTAGAACTCGGAAAAGCGCTCATAATGATGCTAATATCGTCCATATCTGGTGTCGATTGGTGTTGTTACAAGTGGTTGAAAGTCGCAGTCGATTTAGAAGTTCCGAGTCGAGACCTTGGGTTGGCGGGTCATGTCAGGATCGGCCGCCGCAGCAATTCCACGGCAACCTTCGTTGGAAATCCGTATCCCATTCAAGATACCACACAACCATACATAAGCCCGATTAGAGTGAAGGAATGACAGGTGTCTCCATCGAAATCTACCCGGGGTTTACAACGGTAGAGAATATGTCACAAATTCTCCCCAAACCTAGAGCAGCTCCCGGGGCTGCATGTGTGGAAGCATCGCCTTTTCCAGCAGTCCCAGCAACGTCCCTTCCCTCTCAATAAGTGCCATGCCTCTGGATTCCCAAAACATACTTCTTGGTTCTCTCAGCGACATATCCGAGAATCCTCTTGCCGTTGTGGAAGGCACTGTAGGTGTCGGATAACACTACGGTGTTACGTCTAACGAAGCATTATTCCAAAACGATACCTTAGGGCATGGGAGTAGCAGAAGCAGCATTGTTGCTAAAGGTGTTGGGCAACGAAAGCACAAGACTATTACTCATCTCCTGATGAATGTCGTAACTATTAAAGACTTCAAAATTGTAATGGAAGAGGTACTGGGTAGGGGACTGAAACGGTCTCTCGCCTCCCTGCACATTATAGCGAGCATTTCTCGGCCAGGAAGCATGGAACTGAACTCTTGCCATTTCATCCAAAAGAGCAGGGCATGAGCACGAAATTCACGAAAGCCGAACGTGCGAAAGAGATTTTAGGATTGAACAGAGACGAGATCGATACAAGGGGGGAACAGCGCTGGATGAGAGGTGCAATTTCAAGGGTACACACTCTCTAACTACTCCTTGAACTCTTTGCATACACACACTGGCTTCACCATTGAGCTTGGATGGTGCTTCGTGACACATGCCCAGACCTCATTCTTGGCATCAGTTCTTTGAATGACAGAGCTTCTGGCACTCAAGCTCAATTTAAACTGCTGGTACACTGAACATTTTCAGCTTTGCTCTTGGGGTTAGATTTTTCGCTCCGTTTTATTCTACCGATCTGACATTTCTTCTGCGAGTACGACGGTGTTCACACTTAGGCCGTCCTAAGTTGACCTCCATCGGATTCTTCTATCGATCCAGACATTTCTGGAGAAACACACATACGACTAGGCCAGGGAGATTGTAGCAAGTGTTCAAAAATACCAATCAGTTGGCTTCACTTCTAGCCCTTCCTTCGGAATCCTATCACCTTTTATCACCTAACACAACACCAACTTTCGCTTCGATCTTCATCTTCCACCACTAAATACCATTCAACTTCACTTCAAGCGTTTCTAAACCTATCTCATCGTCCTCGCAAGGTCGGCTTGTCCGAAGTCTCAACCCAAGTCAAAAATGGGAACTGCCTTTTATGATCCTGAGGGCTGGGAATTCCCCGCTGGCGAGATCTGCAAGCTTCGCTTCCAAGACAAAAAGGCTGAGCTCACAGCTGCCTTCGATGAAGCCGCTGAGGATGTCTCTCATTTCAACAGCCTGCCCTCTTCAGATTCTGACAAGTGCTACATGGAGATGGTTCGGATCTACCTTGAGGATTCTAACTCACCTGCAAGCAAGGGTAAGTGCAATCCTCTCAAAGCCTCACTTCTACCTGAACTGACAGCTCTGAGTAGATCCTGAAGACCGCTTCCTCCTCAAGCTAGCCAAGCTCCTCTACGTTCTGAAGAACTCCTGCGACTATGACAAAATCATCAAACTCGTCTCCCCAGAAAAAGCCATCTCTCATAGTGATATGGTCATTTCAATCTTCAACATGCTCCAGTTGATCCATACTTACAAGTTAGAGACTGCTTCTGGACCGAATGTCGCTCACGTTGCTGCACCTGCACAGAATGAGCTCGAGATCAAGGACAAAGAAGTTCGTAAGAACATTCGTCGTGCCAAAGAAGAGGTCACCCAAGTCAAATCATCTAAGGATGAGGAGTACGCTAAGTCACTCGAAAAGATACTCAACGAATATCTCACGAAGATCACATATCTGGCATCGGTGAACGACAAAGGCAACGTCGGTCAACTCTTCTGGACAGCCCGCAAACTCTACGTTTTGCGTCAGCTTTACGACAATGGCCAACTCGAAATTCGCTTGAAGGGTTTCGACATTAGTCCTAAGGTCCAGAAGATCATTGAGCGTATGGATCTTCTCGTCGAGAAGGACGCATCTATGCCCGATGCCGATTCTTCACCAAATTCTGTGTCCAAGGCAGACAGTGAAGCTGGCAACATGCATCAGGCACAGACCAAGATGATCTATGAGCTTACTCGCCCTATTTATGCTCGCATGGATGAACTTCGTCAGCAGGAGATCGAGTCAAACACCGATCTTGGTCGAATGCGGATGCTTTACAGCGAGTATGAAGCATGTTGTGGTGAGCCCAGTCATTACAATACTCGCGCTTTACACTAACCTCCTCTTCAGCCAGGACAGACATTCCCCGATCTATTGCTACGCTGTGGGTACTTTATAAGATCTGGTCGGTTCAAGAGGTGCAAAAATACTTCCCGAAGCTCAAGGATCTAAACGACAACGATAAGGAGAGTGAGGCCACCATAGAGCTACTCACCTCACTGAGCATGCACGATGCGGCTCTGGTAGAAGAAGGAGCGCCGCTACAACCACCTATGCTTGGCTCAAAAATGATGAGACAAGATCGCCAAGCCAAAAAGGGCATTCAAGAGGACATCTACGATCTTGTACAGATCGAAGATGGGAAGTCAGAAGCTTCTAAGCTGTACAAGGGTCCTGCTACACGATGGTGTCGTATCGAGAGGATCGAAATTCTGGAAGGAGATCGTCAAGTGCCGATTCTGCCCGCTCCTGCCCATCTTGGCAACAACGCAAACGCCAACATCGAGCTTAAGATTCATGGTGATCCAGTCGCTACCTCCATGAAGCTTCTGGTCTGGGCTCAAGAAGCATGCGATCCTTCAGCGGCAGACGAAGCTACCCCAGGCTTCAGAAAAGTTCACACCTCATCAATCCAATTCTGGCCCGCCGGCTGCCACGGTAATCCAAAGTCTGGCTTGGAGAATTTCAAGTTCGATGTGCTTGGAGTCCAAAAGTCAACCTCTGACGCCCAAAGTGAGTCTTCGGATGGACATTCCAAGCCCTCTGCTAGCACAGACACGACACAATTGGATATTACAGTCCGTCCAGATGGAGTCCTCGAAGAGCTCAACTTTAATGACCCCAGTCAACATGAAAGCGAAGATCGGGAGCATCCTGAGATTATCATGACTTTCGATACTCACGGCGGCATTGGGCATCAGCTCGACATTGGTTGTGGCAAGCTTGGGTCGTCTCCTGCCAATCTGACTTCGGAGTCCCAAGACGCCCTTGCTGCTTGTCGTGTTCTTGAGATCAATGGCCGACCTTTCAAAGCTCGTGTAACACTCCGCATCCCCCACGGGTTCGGCGAGAAGAAAGACATGCAGACAGTCGACGCCCTCAAGAAGCTCCGAGACCAAAAACATCCATTTCCCTGGTCTGCATATTGTGCCAAGACCAAGAATCCACTGACTCAATACGGAATGTTTGCAACACGTAAACATATTGTCGACGCGTACGGAGGAATTGTCAAAGTCGACGCCCAGTGTAGCTTCAACAGCATCCAAGAGTGGCAGATCATGCAGACCAATGCGGCTCACCTTGACTATCAGTTTGAGAAACAGAAGATTCAGAAAATCAATGAAGGGAGTCACCAAATTTCGTTCTACAAGGTTGCAGGCGAAACCGTTCTTGCTAGCGTTCAACTTCAAGAGAATGGTTCGTCTGACCAGTATCGCATTGCACCGGGTTCATCTGTCACGCTTTCTTGGACCCAGCCAGCTGATCGTCAGAAGGGAATGCTCAGGTGTAACGGCACTGTAATGGAGAACGTATTCGGCATTCCTGGTCAGCAGATGATTGTCGCTCTGGGTCCAGTTCGCCCAAGGGAGAGGATTTTCCTGCATCGTTCAACGTCAATCAACGATCTCGATCGGCCTCGCTATGCCGTTCGTGTTACGGTCAAGATCGATACTACTTCCATTAAGCATCGTGTTGACGCAATCAACAAAATCAGTTGCCCTGAAATGGAACGTTTCCATGCAGCCATTATTGCCCAGAAGACAAGTTCTCATGAGCCTATCGACCCAATCAAAGAGGCGTCCGGTCACCAAGCTTTGGGAAGAAAGGTCTATGAGGACGTTCTCAACGATTCCCTTTTCGCCTGGAATGAAGACCAGAAGAATTGCTTCTACATGGCACGAGCCTTGCCGGGAGGCATCGCCATCAATGAAGGTGTTCCAGGAAGTGGAAAGAGTCGATTGATCTGTGGCCTCACCAAGATGTTCTCGGCTCTCAAAAATAGGCGTGGCATGAACTCTGTCTGCACGCTGATTGAAGTGCCGACAAACGCAGCGGGCGACGCTATTTACAGCGCATTCACACATTTCAGCACTCTCTCTGGCACAGAAGCTTCTTGTATTCGAGTCTACACCCAGACTAATGAAAATCGCGCGTTTCTGAACAAAGGCCAAACCTCGACCAGTTCTGCAGAAGAAGAGGCTGCGAACGATATTGTATCTGCCACTATGATACAAGTCATTGCTACACTTCGAAAGAACCACGAGTCAAGTCGATATAAGCTAGAGGAACATTCTCTGGAAGCCCATATCATTCGCCTAGCAGAGAATGCAGCCGACAATGAAGGAAACGCATGTGCAAGGTTCGTTCGGTCAAGAGTTCTGCGAAACATCTCTGACAGCCTTGTCAACCCTCTGCCCTATCTCGACAAGCTGCCAACTGATCCTGACGAACTCTTTCAAGTTGACCTGTACCCTATGATTCTTGGCTACATCAAACGCATGCAAGCTGCACACATCAACGAATGGGAAGATAAGAGCCACATTCGACTAGCGAAAGCCGTTTTTGGGTGGGTCATGGAAGACGTCTTGGCCTACACGCAAGTTGTTATTGCAACGCCTTATTGCTGCGGTGGCGATACATTCGCGAAGTCGTTCGGTGAGAAGTTCGACCACATCATGATCATCGAAGATGAAACAATGCGTCAAACAGAGATCGACACCCTTCTTCCACTCGGCAAGCTTCGTCATAGTGAAAAAATTCTTGGCTTGATTCTATGTGGCGATACGAAGCAACCTCGTCCATTTGCAATTTCGGCTACTGGTGGAGACGAGAGAGTCAACGAATTCGGCCATCAGCTCACGTACCCACTCGGTCGTCGCCTTATTGATGCTTACCATCCTCAGACCGCGCAGTGGGAACAGAATCGGATGCTTCCAATTCTTGCAGAATTCCCAAACAAGTATACTTACGCTCGAATGACGAATTCTCCAGTCGCATGCGCTCAAGTCGTCAATGCCAACTGGGATAGCATGATGACGCATATTCTCGGAAGAAGACATGAGCCTAACAACTACATTGTTCTCAGTATCCATGGATCCGAAAGTTTTACTACGCCCGGTCATACTAGTCGAAAGAATCCTGTGCATGCCGAGTACATCGTCTATCTAGTACTGCAAAACTACAAGGCAAACGGTTACAAGCCCTCAGAGATTCTAGTCGTCACTTATTACACCGAGCAAGTTCGTTTGATCGGCGAGCTCTTCCTGAAAGTTGTCGAGAAAGGGCTAATTGCTCCACATCAGATCCCAGCTGTCATGACGACTGCCCAATCTCAAGGCCATCAGGCACAGTGGATATTGGGAGATGCAGTTGTCCACAACGCCGAAGTCAAGAGAGATCTAGGCTTCGTGGGGACACAAGAGTCGTTATGTAACGTCTTCCTGACTCGAGCAAAAACTGCGTTCACAGGATTCGTACATCGAGACATCGGCTCAGGACAGGTTGCGCGTGAAGACAAGTCTAAGCGTGAAATTATCGCATTCGTTCAAGATGCTAGCAAACGCAACGCTATTGTCGATATCACCCAACGACCTCAGGAGTTAGCTTTCTTAGGCGTCCAGACCCTTGCAGAGATTGAGGCTACGGTTGCAACGCCGGATCAAGCTGACAACAATTCTTGGGATCAAGAGCAGGGCCAAGATGGTAAGGAACAGCCTGCTGTTCAAGAAGACATTGTTGGCGGTGATGGAGCTGATTGGGGTGTTGGAGATGCTGCAGAGGATGGAACTGATGGAAATGAAGGAACCGGCAACGAGTGGAGTACCACAGCCTACTAACGGGAAGTGTGGCAGCAATTGGGAATGAGGTCTAGCATTCTACATGAGCTCGGGGTCGCAAGGCTCTAAGGCTACATCTTCTAAGCTTTTACTCAGGCGATGCTTAGCAACTGTAGCAGGGCATTTACTTCATAGATCACCTGCGGCCCACTGGAGGCGGCCTAGTTCTTCTATAACAGCACGTTAAGAAGTCCGCAACAGCTAATTGCTTCATTTGTGACAGCTTTGGATCAGACCAGGCCAGACGTGTACGAACTCTGTGATTAAATCGTTGTATCCCGCCGCCACAATCCGTCGTGGCTGTGCTGTTAAATGCTGCAGCTCAAGAAGCTTGGGCGAGAATATGGTGTACGGTGGGGAAGAGGCCGGCTTTCCCTATTTCGATTTCGAGATCCTGCAAGTACTGTGATAAGGCGAGACTGAAATCCGCTAGTGTGGCATAGTTCCGTCGCAGTAGGTATCGAGAGAGCCGTCAGGGCGGAAGGATACTTCTTGTCCCGTGGTAAGAGTCTTGATGACATCTTGTTGCTGCTATCGAAGCAACATCCCGCAGCCGTACCGTCTTGTCCTCTGACCTAAATACTGATATAGTCCAAATAGCCCCTCCAGGATACATCGCGCCGCTCCTGTCTACATATCCCATAGCCGCACTATCGTACCCTCCGATCCAGAAGCAACGAGCTAGCTTTTGACAGATTCACCAAGCTCATGATACGACATGGAGACTTCTTCGGTCTTCCGTTTATCCATCACTGTCTTCCCATCCATCGCTTGCCTTCTCCGCGTGATCGAGCAACATCAGCGCTATCTTTTGCTGACCATTCTTTTGAGCCAAAGCCAGGGGACCCTGGTCTTTGCGACCATCGAGTAGCTCTGCCCCGCTCTCCAAGAGAATCTTCACAATCCCTTCATGCCCTTGCTGAACGGCGGCCTGTAGAGCGGTGCCACACTCACTCGTCGACACGGCATTGACTTTGGCGTGGTGGTCCAACAGGAGACGCACCACAGCTTCATTTCCACTGTACGCTGCCGCTTGTAGCGGACGCCCAAAGGTGCCTCCTTTGGCGTTGGGATTCGCTTTCGCTTCCAGCAAAAGCTTCACCATATCTAGTTTTGCTCTAAAGGCAGCTGTCTGGAGCGCGGAACCATACGTCCTCGCTTGTTCGTTGACATTGGCCCCACGGTTAATGAGCAGCGTTGCAAGTTCGATATTCCCATTGAAAGCGGCGGCTTCAAGCGCCGTGCCGTATTTGCCTCCTACGATGTTGACGTCTGCGCCATAGTCCAGGAGCATCGTGACTATCGGTTCGTAGTTCTTGACGACGGCAGCCTGGAGCGCGGTTCCGAATTCTCCGCATGGCCGAACGTTGGTTTTTGCGCCGTTTTCCAGCAGATACCGCACGATATTTTCATGAAGTTGAATGCACGCGCATTGCAAGGGTGTGCCATTCGGACGCTGCCCAGTTGGATTGTTAGGATCAGCACCGGCTTGGATGAGCAGCTTCACTACCTCCAAACTCCCGGAATACACCGCAGCGTGGAGAGCGTTCCCATAGACACCGCCACAATGATTGACATGGGCTCCTTTTGCGAGCAGTAACTCTACCATTTTGGGGTTGGCGCCCCAGGACGCAGCTTGCAAAGGTACCTCGTATGGGGACCTGCCCGGTGCATTAACGTCCGCGCCTCTTCTGATGAGTTCCTCTGCAAGATCCACTTGATCCGAGGACGCAATCTCCACCAAGGCGCCTCCGACTGTCGCGCCCTTCTCGAGCAGGTATCTTACAATTTCCGGGTGTCGCGCGTACGCAGCCGCATCCAGCGCGGTCCCGTAGTTGCCGTCAAACGTTTCAAGGTCGGCACCCGCCTCCACAAGCATAGTAACAATTGAGAGGCTTCCCCTTTGCGCCGCTGCGATGAGGGGGCTTTTGAAATAGCCACCTTTCACGTTTGGTTTGACTCCAGCGTCAAGGACCAAGCGAACAAGCCGCTCGTTGCCTGAAGTTGCCGCCGCTTGTAACGAGCTGCCATATTTCCCAACCCTTTCCTGAATGTTGGCGCCTTTTTCCAGAAGGATGTCTACTACTTCCTCCCGGCCCCGAGTCAGAGCGGCATGAAGAGCACTGCCGTGGGTCCCAGCAATCTGCTTGACGTCTGCATTGCGCTCGATCAGGAACTTGACTGCCTCACGATGGCCACTCCACGCCGCAGCTTGTAGGGCGGTGGCTGCGGTGCCACCAACTCCACCCTCCCCACTCTCTGCATTGATATCTGCACCAGCATCCAGAAGAATTTTTGCGGTGCTGATATGCCCACCATGCATGGCAGCTTGAAGGGGGAGACCAAATTGGGTTCCCTCGCCTCCAGGTTCCGGAATGTCAACCTCGGCTCCTGCGTCAAGGAGTAGATGTACAATAGAGTCATTCCCGCGAAAGGCAGCTGCTTGCAAAGCACAGTAGGTACTTGGGGAGCCTTTCGACGATGCGTTAATGTTGACTTTGCCGCTTCTGAGGAGGTCGTAAACAAGCGCATAGTGCTCACCCCAGGCTGCTGCTTGTAGAGGAGAGTTGTGAAGCCCACCAATGAGCCCGGCGTTAGCACCGCGGTCCAAGAGCAGTCGAACCACTTTTCGGTGACCGCCGAATGCGGCCGCCTGCAGAGGGTTCGAGAATTCGTTACCATCGTTGGCGTCTATCCGACCCACGTCGATCAGTCTTTGGCAGACCACATCATTTCCTTGCCTGGCAGCGTAGTACAACGCCGTAGCTCCTCGAGAATCAGTGCGCCTCACGAATTCCGGTGACGCGTTGTCAAGGATCTTTTCAACCAAGTCAATGTCGTCAGAGAAAGCGGCGTGATGCAAGATCCAGCCATTCGCCTCCATTTCCTCGAGCGCAGTCCGGTCCGGAAGACGAAACTCTGGGATCGCATTCAATCTAGTAGAACGGATGATGGTCTCCCTGGAAACTTGGCCAGGCCAGAAATCCATTTTGTCAAAAAGATCCATACTCCACATATCGTCCAGGGTTCGGATCAACATGAATCCAACGAGCACGGCGTTCTCGCAGCCCAGAAATTCCTCCACACACTCTTTAGCATCGTGGTCAATGCTGTCGCCTTCTTGCGAATAGTGCTCGAACAAATGGCCATCGAAATGATGACAGGCATAAAACGCCAATCCATGGCCGATGAGAAACCACCCGGTGTCACTGAGAGCACTAGTAGCTTCATCTTCGGTGAAGCTACGAAGAAGGTATTTGGAACAGAGCTTGGCTAGAGTCAAATGGGCTGCAGATTGTTCATGGAAATAATGTTCGATCCCACGTGCTCCAGCATCAGGTTGGCTTTTAAGGAACTCAACTGCGGAGAAATGAACGAAGACAACGTGTTCGGTGGATCTTTCCAGCTCAAGAAAGTTGCAACACACACGGAGAATCATTGCCGTCTCCCTCCCTGCCGAGGAAGATGTTGCGTCTTCAATGTGGATTGCCTCTTCCAGTTCTTCTTGCGTGAGCGGCTGTACGGCGTAGGTAACCCAGAGGAGGCACCGTTGGGCAATTCGCTTCTCATTCTCAGGAAGAGCTTCAATTCTCTTAAGCATTTGTACATATGTTGCTTCGATTTCCTCGTCTATCGGGAGCTCTTGAATGAACCTCCTTATTTTTTCTGGCTTCTCGAGATCTTTCAGGTGCTTGACTTGCAGTCTTGCCCAGAGGAACCTGCGGCCTGTCAGGGAACCCGCTAGAATCAATCATGTAGCAAAACTCACATTCCGTTCGAATGTTCGACCAACGTAGCGATCGTTTCTTTTCTCAACTGCTGGTTGTCTATCAGTGGTGTCGGCTTCCCATCTTGCTTCTTCTGCTTTTCGTGCTCCTCGATCACAGAATTGACATAGCGCTGTATATCCTCGTCCGTAGCCCGAATCTCAATCTTGAAACAAGACGCGAGACTCTGTTGGGAGACATAAAAGTTTTCGATTTCTGCATTCTTCCTACTGCTGAGAAGAAGGCGGATCTTTTGTCCTTTTGTAACCGAAAACAAGGACCTGAGCATTTCCAGAGATGCTTCCTGGCATGACTTGTTACATTCATCCAGCGCGTCAATCACAATGCGAACATCGTCAAAGCTACCAACCAACAGTTGAAGTGCTGCCTGGAAATCATTGAAGGTCGGGTGCTCTTTCTTTGATAGCTGTATGATGCAATCCGGATAGTCCCCCTTCAACCCAATGCACAATTGAAACAAAATTGACTTCACGAGTTCTTCATGATCGGATCGGCTCGCCTTTTTGTAGTCGAAGAATGCATATGCCAAACCGATGTTATCATCTTCTGATTTCTGGCTGTAATCATTTTCGAGATACTCCAGCAGAATCGCCCTAAGTCAAGTTCCAGGTTAATTTGAAGTCACTTGAGGATGTAAGAGGTGAATCTTGAAGGCTGAATCAGGAGCACAGATGAATCGTACTCGACTTACGCTATGACAGACTTTCCTGCGCCCGCTATGGATAATTGGGTGACAGACAGTCAGCACAAAGGCCAGCAGTATCTCTGCGCAGTCATTCCATAGACTACCTGCCGAACGAATATCTGTAGGAGTAAGGTAATACTCACGTTTCCCAGCACACCATAGATATGACACAGGACTATCCTGTCCGAGCCATTGCTTGAACTCCGATGCTCTCTGTGGCCACGACGCAGTATCTTCACATCGAGCTCGAAGGTACGTGGCATAATTTGCAGTGAGGGTGGGGACCTCGAGCGAGCTGACAAAATGTCCAATCGACACCTTTGTGTCAACCTGCGAGGAAACTGGCGACTCTGAGGGCGGCTGTTGAATCTTAGTAACTGCGGTCAATGGCCTGACGTAGATGATTCTTAGCTGCTATTCTCTAGAAATTCAATTTCTTAGAACATATGGAAGGGAAGTCTCACAGCTGTGCCAACTCTGTGAGTTGACCACGATGCTTTCTCAAACGGTCAAGGATACCCATTTTGGCGAACTGGACGATACGCACAAGAATTACAGATTTCAGGTAGAGAAGACGGGGTCTTGGAAGGCATAGAACAATCCGCAAGGACAAGATGGGATGGCCGATCAGAGCCAATATCAGCAGCACTACGCCTGTTCACTGCATGAGCAGACTGTGATTTGAGGAACCAAAGCATTAACCAAGTACTCGCTCCCACGTATCGCTCCACTGGAAGCCTAGATGCGGCGAGGCAACATGGTGTGGCAGCTTGTTATTTGCTTCCGGGCGGGCGGGGGACAGGCGTAGCAAGCCACGGGCCGGGAAAATAGGTGCGTTGGCGCTTCGCCCCACCCCCCTCGAAAGCACAACCTTCATTTGGTGGTTTAGCCTCATCCTAGGCGGGTTTGAAATCCATGGCAACTTGATGTTCCCAAATTCGAGGGACCTCTTAAACCTAACGTCGGCCACCAGTTTGCCGGCCACCCCACCTTATCGGCCACTTTTTTGGTGTAGCTATTGCGCACGTTTACCACCACAGCAACGCCATCTCGAGGAT